>ERZ809296.565-NODE-565-length-58146-cov-34.418619_pt1 | contig 58146 bp, 56 predicted proteins | sample MGYA00520511_ERZ809296 | MGnify/ENA primary metagenome ERZ809296 (study PRJEB31576, sample SAMEA3212662) | Homo sapiens | biome: human-gut; feature: human gut; material: fecal | place: Sweden | collected 2012 ...
GGGCGGTGGAAAAATGCTGCATTGCGGCGACCCCATCCAGTATGCAGATATCAACCTGCATCGCGACCGGGCGCGCGGCTCAGCGCCGCTGCGCGGACGCGGGCACGTATGTGCAGGCCGATCTCTGCGACCCGCAGGCCGTGCAGGCCCTCATCGCGGGCACGCAGCCGGATGCCGTCATCCACTGCGCCGCCTGGACGGACGTGGACGGCGCGGAACTGCCGGAAAACCGGGCGCAGGTGTTCGCCGTCAACGCGGACGGCACGAAAAACGTAGCTATGGCCTGCCGCGACGCGGACTGCAAGCTGATCTACATCACGACGGACTACGTCTTTGACGGGACGGACACTGCCCCCTACCCCGCCGACTGCACGCGCTTCGCGCCGCTGAATGTCTACGGGCAAAGCAAGCTCGCCGGTGAGCGCGCGGTGACGGAAACGCTCGAGCGGTATTTCATCGTGCGTACCTCGTGGGTCTACGGCACGGGCGGCAAAAACTTCGTGCGCACCATGCTGCAGCTGAGCCGGACGCACGACACCCTGCGTGTCGTCAGCGACCAGATCGGCACACCGACCTACGCCGCCGACCTTGCGCGGCTGCTCGCCGACATGGCCGAGAGCGACCGTTACGGCCGCTACAACGCGGTCAACAGCGGCGGCTACGTGAGCTGGTATGACTTTGCCTGTGCGATCTTCCGCACGGCCGGCATCCCCATGACCGTGATGCCGGTCACAACCGAGGAATACGGCCGGAGCCTTGCCGTGCGGCCGCACAGCAGCCGGCTGGACACCGGAAAGCTGGCAGCCGCCGGTTTCCGGCCGCTGCCAGACTGGCAGGATGCGCTGGCGCGCTATCTCGCCGCAGAACAACCATAAACGACCGGGGCGTCCCGCACCAATGTGCGCGGACGCCCCGGTTTTCTGTTATTCAGCGCTTGGGCCTGATGAGCGACACGAACGACTGGATGCCCGTGTCCTGCGAACCGCGCGGATAGACCAGCAGCGTGCGCGCCTTCGCCCGGAAACCGTGCAGCGGGCGAAAAACGACGCCGGAGATCCCCCAATCGGCCATGCTCGCCGGCATGATGCTGAAGGCGAGACCGGCATGGATGATGAGCGCGATACCGTAAAAATCGTCGGCATACATACGCGGGTTGCCGCCCAGACCCATGGATGCGTACATCCCGGCGATCTGTGCGGCCGAGGGCTGACTGTCCTGCGCACGGTTGAGCACGATCGGCATGCCCTTGAGGTCGCGCGGATGTATCTCCGCCTTTGCCGCCAGCGGGTGCTCGGCGCTGATCATGACCACGCACGGGTCTGCACGCGTGACGCAGCTGGCGAGCTCGGCATCGAGCACGACGCCGAAGCCGGAGAGCACGGCCATGTCCAGCCGTCCTTCGGCCAGCGCGGTGAGGAGACTCCGGTTGCTGCCGAGCTGAAATGAGAACGCCGCCTCCGGATACAGCCGGTGATACTTGCGGATCTGCGCAACGATCGTCCACAGCTCATATGCCCCGGCGTAGCCGATGCGCAGGTCCGTCGCATTGCCGAGCGCGATCTTCTTGCCCTGCGCCGCGGCGTCGTTGTAGCGGATCATGAGCTGCTTGCACTGCCGGTAGAACACCTCGCCCGCCGGCGTCAGGCTCACGCCGCGCTTGCCGCGCACGAACAGCGCATAGCCGAGCTCCTGCTCGAGCAGCTTGATCTGCTGGCTGACGGCCGTCTGCGAGATGCACTGCTCCTCGGCGGCACGGGTGAAATTGAGATGCTCTGCAGCCGATAAGAACACCGGAAGGCGCTGAATACTCACAGTTTCCACACTCCTTGTCGAATAAGCAACGCTCAGCAGCGAAATATTGCTTTCTTTTATTATATCCATAACTTTTTCTTCTGACAAGGTCATAAAACGATATTGGACTGCGCTCAATAAAAATGATACAATTTTAACAAAGCAAGCATCAAGTCACACCCGTTCAAGGGTCATCAAACATTCCGTTTCATAAGGAGGACAAATACCATGGAAAAGATGCGTTTTGAAGGCAAAGTCGTCATCGTGACCGGCGCGAGCTCCGGCATCGGCCGCTCGACCGCGCGGCTGTTCGCCATGGAGGGCGCCAAGGTCGTCGCCGCGGCGCGCCGCCTGAAGCGGCTGGAAGACCTGCGCGACAAAGTCGCGGCGGAAAACGCCCCCGGCGTCATCCTGCCGGTCAAGACGGACGTGCGCGACCCGGCACAGATCGAGGCCATGTTCGACACCTGCCTCAAGGAGTTCGGCCATCTGGACATTCTGGTCAACAACGCCGGCGTGCTCGACGGTCAGCTCCCCATTCACGAGACCCCGCAGGAAGTCTACGACATGATCTATGAGACCAACCAGCGCGCCGTGTACCTGTGCTGCCAGCGCGCGATCAAGATCTTCCTCGAGCAGGGCACCCCGGCCAACATCGTCAACGTGGCCTCGGCCGCCTCTCTGCGCGGCCTGAAGGGCGGCGCGATGTACGTCACGACCAAGCACGCCGTGCTCGGCCTGACGCGCAACATCTCCGCTTCCTTCTTCGAGCGCGGCATCCGCTGCAACTGCATCGAGCCCGCGAACATCCTCACCGAGATCAACAAGGTGCCGCGTGAAAAGGGCATCGGCATCCTCGAGTGGCAGATGCGCGCCGGCAAGGCGGCCCCGCTGCACACCATCACGAAGCCCGGCGAGAAAAAGCCCATGCTCGGCAAGCCGAAAGACTGTGCCAACGCCATCGCCTATCTCGCAGACGACGTCGCCGCGCGCTACATCTCGGGCGCGGAGCTGAAGGTCGACGCCGGCTGGCTCAACATGTAACCTCTCCCCCACAACGTGCTGAGAAAGGAAATAGAACTATGTCGACGCATTACAAGGATTATTACGGCACGCATATGCCGTTCGGCCAGTTTCCGAAGTTCGGCGTGCTCTCGAGCGTGAAAGTGCTCATGACGGGCACGAACATCGCCGGCCCCTTCGCCGCGAGCATCATGGCCGAGATGGGCGCGCAGGTCGTGCAGGTCGAGTCCCCGAACATGCCCTGCCAGACCCGCGGCAACTACGGCTACTCGCAGGATCACCGCAACACGTACTCCATCACGCTCAACACCCGCACCGCCAAGGGCAAAGAGGTGCTCGAGAAGCTGATCGCATGGGCGGACATCTGGATCGAGTCCGGCCGCCCCGGCACCTACGCCAAAAACGGCCTGAGCGACGAGCACATGTGGAAGATCAACCGCAAGCTCGCCATCGTCCACGTCTCCGGCTACGGCCAGACCGGCCCGGACAAGAACAAGGCAGCCTACGACGTCTCCGGCCAGGCCATGGGCGGCTACATGTACATGAACGGCACGAGCCCCACGTCTCCCCCGCTGAAGGTCAACCCGTACCTGTCCGACTATGCCACCGCCTACAACGCCTGCATCTGTGCGCTGTCCATCATGACCAACGCCCGCATCACCGGTGAGGGCGACGCGTGCGACGTGTCGCAGTATGAGACGATGTTCCGCCTGCTGGGCAGCTACCCGGCCGAGTGGTTCAACAAGGGCTACCCCGGCCCGGGCGAGCCGGTCAAGTACCGTACCGGCAACGTCAGCGACATCGCGGCCGGCTTCTCGTTCTACGACTGCAAGGACGGCGGCACGATCTTCATCGGCATGGTCGGCGCCGGCAACACGAAAAAGGGCTATCCCCTCGTCGGCCTGCCCACGCCGGGCGACGGCACGGACCCCGACTTCCCCGAGGGCATGACGGGCTCGCTCAAGTCCCTGCCGCGCGGCCAGCGCATCGAGGCGGCCATCACGAAATTCTGCGCCGAGCGCACCGTCGATGAAGTCGAGGCCATCATGAACAAGGCCGGCATTCCGAACCAGAAGGCCTTCGGCCCCGCGGACATCGAAAAGAGCGCGCAGTACGCCGCCCGCAACGACATTGCCACCTGGACCGACAGCATCTACGGCGAGATGAAGGGCATCGGCATCACGAACAAGTTCAAGAAAAACCCCGCGCAGATCGTCGCCTCCGCGCCGACCTTCGGCGAACACAGCCGCGAGGTGCTCTCTTTCCTCGGCTACACCGACGAGCAGATCGACGATATGTACGCCAAGGGCATCACCGCGACCATGGACCCGCGCGAGACGGCCATCCAGTGGCACCTCAAGGACTGGCAGTTCTTCTGGAGAGACGATCAGGCCGAAAAGCTGGATCTGTAAGACAGGATCAAAACGAAAACGGAGGTCTCAAATATGGCGAGCTACAATCCCGGAACCTACGAGGGCACCGGCCGCGGCTACGGCGGCAAGCTCATCGTCAGCGTGACGGTATCGGAAAATAAGATCGAATCCGTAAAGGTGACGCAGCACAAGGAATACCGCGGCATTGCCTGGGGCCTGAACACGACGCCGATGGAGCGCTTCCCCAAACTGATCGTGGAGTACCAGACGCTGAACATCCCGACGGTCGACGGCGCGGATCTGACATGCGCCGCCATCCTCGACGCGACCGCGGCGGCGCTCAAGGCCGCCGGTGCGTCCAAGGAGGACATTGCCGCGCTCAAGGCCGCGCCCGCCCCGAAGGCGCCGGAGTATCGGGATGAAGTGCGCACGGTCGACGTGGTCGTGTGCGGCGCGGGCGCAGGCGGTCTGGCCGCAGCCATTGAGGCGAAGCTGGCCGGCGCGGACGTCGTCATCGTCGAAAAGCAGGGCATCACCGGCGGCGCCACCGCGAGAAGCGGCGGCAAGCTCCTCGGTGCCGGCACGAAGTGGCAGAAAAAGCAGGGCCTGTACGACACGAAGGACATGGTCTACGACTACCTCATGGACGTCGGCAACCGCAACGGCAAGTTCATGGACGCGTCGAAAAACCGCTATCTGGTCGATCACCTCAACCAGACACTCGACTGGCTCACCTCCATCGAGGCGACCGTGAAGGGCGATCCGGCGGAAGTCCTCGCGCAGCCGTGGGAGCCGCTGTCCAAGCCCGTGGAGAAAGACGGCGTGCTCAAAACGCACTTTGACGTGCTCGACGTCGAGCCCATCCACGTCAGCCTGCAGCCGTGGCGTGTGCACAACTCCCCCGGCGGCGGCGGACAGACCAACGGCGAGGGCGGCGAGATCTCCACGCCCCTGACGCTGTACTATGAAAACGACCTCGGCGGCGAGATCATCTACGACACCGCCATGAACGAGATCCTCACGGACGAGGCGGGTGTCGTCACCGGCGTGACGTGTACGCGCAAGGGCGGCGCCAAGCTCACGCTCTACGCGAGAAGAGGCGTCATCCTCGCAACCGGCGGCTATGCCCGCAACAAGGAAATGGTCGCGCGCTACCCCGTCGCGCACTACTTCAGCAACGTGCCGCACGGCAACGTCGGCGACGGTCTGACGGCCGCCGAGAAGATCGGCGCGCTCAACTACGAGCACCCGGCCGTGCAGGTCGTGTACACGAGTCTGACCTGCGGCATCGGCATCAACGATGAGTCCGGCCTCATCGTCAACGACCGCGGCGAGCGCGTCGTCAACGAGTGGAGCTACCAGTACACGGTCAGCGACGCCATCGCCCGCTCCGGCAGCAACTGCGGCTGGTACATCACCAGCGGCAAGGAGCCATACGGCGGCGTACAGTACGGCTACAAGGCCGCGGTCGCCGGCAAGTCCAAGGATCCCTGCGCCACCTCCATCGAGGGCCTGGCCAAGAAGATGGGCTGCGACCCGGCCACACTGCAGGCGACCTATGACCGCTACTGCGAGCTGGTCGAAAAGGGCGTCGACGAGGACTTCGGCAAGCCGGCCGAGTTCCTGCACCCGATCAAGGGGCCCAAGTTTGTCGCCCTGCGCATGCACCCGTGCGTGACCGTCACGTTCGGCGGTCTGGAGACGGACGTCTCCGCGCGCGTCATGAAGCCCGACGGCTCCGTGATCCCGCACCTGTACGCCGCTGGCGAAGTTGCCGGCACCGGCATGTACGGCACGCAGTACCCGACCTGCGGCACGTCGATCGGCAGCGCCCTGTTCTACGGACGCATCGCCGGCCGTGCCGTCACCGATCAGGCATTGCTGTAATCCCCCCCCTTACAGCATCCCAGATATGCAAGTGCCTCAGAGCATCGCTCTGAGGCACTTTTCCTTTTGCCGGCCGCTTTCCGATTTTGTTTCCGTCCGGCCTTACAGATTTACTGCGATCAGCGACACGCCCGACAGCACCAGCAGCACGGACGTGAGCCTGCGCACCCACTTTTCGTCCAGCACGCGGCTGCACTTCATGCCCGCAAACAGCCCCAGTGCCGCAAACGGGAGGAGCATCGCCGTGCCCAGCCCGATCACCACGACGCCGAACACCAGCTTGATCGCGCGGGCGTCCACGTGCTTGAGCAGCAGCGCGCCCGGAAGGCTGCCCGCCAGCACGAGCGCCGCCAACGGGAGCCAGACCTTCGGGTCCAGCCGCCGCCGGTTGTTCCACGTGAGGATCAGATTGGCGGGATAGCCCAGCAGCAGGTCGATGGGCGAAATGTTGGCGTTGGCCGCGCCGAAGCTCAGGATCGACGTGAGCACGAGCGTATTGGCAAAGCCGCACAGGCCCTTGATAAAATATGCGGTCACTGCCGCGGTCACCCACAAATACATCCGCTGCCCCGTTTCTGCGCCCCTGCGCCGTTTCTTGACCCCAGCATAACACAAAAGGCACACAAATGCTTCGCAAAACTGGAAATTTCATTCAAACGCGCAAAAGCCGTTGCCGCTCATCGGATTCTTGTACATTTGCTACAGTATCTACCGTGAAAACGTCTCAATGCCGCTGGGCTGTGCCGCCGTGTCTCTTTTGACGCCCCGGGAAATAAAAGAACAGGCCGGTAATTTCAATGGAATTACCGGCCTGTTTCGTGGTACGCCCGAGCGGATTTCCCCTCTCGGGGATAAACCTCGAATCCGCGGCGCACAGCAAAAAAACCTGCCTCACGGCAGGTTTTTTGTGGTACGCCCGAGCGGATTCGAACCGCTGGCCTACAGAGTCGGAGTCTGTCACTCTATCCAGCTGAGCTACGGGCGCATATTCAGCAGGAGATATTATAGCAAAGTCCGGGCAAAATGTAAAGCAGGATTTTCTGTTCCCATTTGGCGGCAGATATGCTATACTGGTCGCAAGAAACCTGTATCGGAAGGACACACCCTCTATGAACCATACACGTCTGCACACCCGCCTGCTCGCGCTGCTGCTGTGCTGCGCGCTCGTGCTGCCGCTGAGCGCCTGCGGCGAGGCAAAAAGCACCACGCAGCAGATCTTCGCCATGGACACCGTCATGGACCTGACCGCCTACGGCAAGAAGGCGGACGACGGCATCAATGCCGCCATCAGCATCATCAACAGCATGGACGCGCTGCTCGACCCGGAAAATGAGCGCAGCAAGACCTATGAGATCAACCACGCCATGGGCGGCTCCGTCGTCGTCAACGAGCAGATCGCCAAGATGCTGCGCACGGCGCAGACGGTGTATGAGCGCTCGGACGGCGCGCTCGACCTGACGACCTACCCCCTGAGCAAGCTCTGGGGCTTCATCGACCAGAACTATCGTGTGCCGTCGGACGCGGAGATCGAGCGCCTGCTCCCGTGCGTGGACATGAGCAAGGTACAGCTCTCGAGCACGGACGACAGCGCAAATTCGCTCGTGACCATGCCGGCAGACATGTCGCTGAGCTTCGGCGCCGTGGCCAAGGGCTGCGCGTCGGACTACGCCATTCAGGCCATGCGCGCCGCCGGCGTCACGAGCGGCGTGGTGTCCCTCGGCGGCAACGTGCAGACGCTCGGCAAAAAACCGGACGGCAGCGACTGGAACATCGCCGTGCAGGACCCGAACGACACCGGCAGCTATCTCGGTTACCTCACCGTGGGCGAGACGGCCGTCATCACCTCCGGCAGCTACCAGCGCTTTTTCACCGAGGGCGGGCAGAAATACCACCACATCCTCTCCCCCAAGACCGGGCGGCCGGTGAATAACGGCCTGCTGTCCGTGACGATCGTGTGCGAGGACGGCACCATGGCCGACTGCCTGTCGACCGCGATGTTCGTGCTCGGCCCGCAGGCGGCGCTCAACTACTGGCGCACCTACGGCGGGTTTGAGATGGTGCTCGTCAAGTCCGACGGCCACGTGGTGCTCACCAACGGTTTGTACGGAAAATTCACCCCCAACGGCGACAACTATGTCGTCCAGTATGAGAGCTGATGGACATGAAACTGCAAGATCGGGAATTTTTCCGGCGCGACGTGCTCTGCGTCGCGCCGGACTTGGTTGGGCGCATATTGGTGCGCCGGCTGCCGGACGGCACGCTGCTGCGTGCGCGCATCACGGAGACGGAGGCCTACCGCGGCGCGCAGGACACCGCCTGTCACGCCTGCCACGGGCGCACAAAGCGCACGGAGGTGCTCTATCACGACGGCGGCACGATCTACGTCTACCTCTGCTACGGCATGCACTGGATGCTCAACATCGTAACCGGGCACGTGGACGAGCCACAGGCCGTGCTCATCCGCGCGTGCGCGGACGGTGCGGGCGGCCCCGGCAAGCTGACCAGGCGCCTGCAGATCGACAAGGCGTTCAATGACGGCGACATCACGGCCTGCCCCGAGCTCTGGATCGAGGACGACGGGCTGCGCTTCGCACTCGTGACCGACACGCGCGTCGGCATCGGCTATGCCGCGCCCGAGGATCAGGCGCGGCTCTGGCGCTGGAAATGCGGCGCACAGGAGGGATGCACATGACCTACACACCGGATACCCCGCTCGAGGCGCTGGCCGGCATCGGGCCGAAGAAAGCGCAGGCATTCCAAAAGCTCGGCGTGGCCACACTGCGCGATCTGGCGGGGCTGTACCCCCGCCGGTACGAGGACCGGACACAGTTTCGCACGATCGCAGCCGCGCAGCCCGGCGAGGCCGTGTGCATCCGCGCCGTGGTCGCGGCCGAGCCGCGCGCGCAGTATGTCCGCAGCGGGCTCACGCTCGTGAAAGTGCGCATTGCGGACGATACCGGCGCGCTGGACGTGACCTACTTCAACCAGCCCTACCGCAAGAACAGTCTGCACGCGGGCGAAACGTACATCTTCTACGGCAAGGTGGAGGCCAACGGCTTTCGCAAGACGATGACGAACCCCGTCTGCGAGCAGGCGGCGCGCTGCGGCACCGTGACCAACTGCTTTTACCCCGTTTACCCGCTGACGACCGGCGTGACGCAAAACGACATCCGCAAGGCCATGACGCCCGCGCTGCACGCCTGCATCGGGCAGCTGCAAGACGTGATCCCGGCGGACATTGCGCGCGCCTATCAGCTCGCGCAGCAGGACTATGCCCTGCAGAATATCCATCAACCGGCCGACGCGCAGGCGCTCGACACGGCGCGCAAGCGGCTGGTGTTTGAGGAGCTGTTCGTGCTCTCGACTGCCATGGCGCGCATCCGCTCGCAGCGGCGTGCCGAGGGCGGCATCCATATGCACCCGGCCGACCTCGAGACATTTTACCGCACGCTCCCCTTCTCGCCAACCGGGGCGCAGCGGCGCGCCGTCGCCGCCGCCGTGCAGGACATGGTTTCCGGCGTGCCGATGAGCCGCCTCGTGCAGGGCGACGTCGGCTCGGGCAAGACGCTCGTCGCCGCGGCGTGCATCTGGTTTGCGCATGAAAACGACTGCCAGAGCGCCTTCATGGCGCCGACCGAGATCCTCACCGAGCAGCACGAACACACGCTGCGCACGCTGCTCGAGCCGTTCGGCATCCGCGTCGGCCGCTTAACGGGCGCAATGACCGCGCGGCAGAAGCGGGAAGTAAAAGAGGCGCTCGCCGGCGGCCTGCTCGATGTCGTCGTCGGCACGCACGCGCTCATCAGCGACTCGGTGACGTTTTTCCGTCTCGGTCTTGTCATCACGGACGAGCAGCACCGCTTCGGCGTCGAGCAGCGCGCCGCGCTCGTGCGCAAGGGCGAGCAGCCGCACACGCTCGTCATGAGTGCGACGCCCATCCCGCGCACGCTGGCGCTGCTGGTGTACGGCGATCTGGACGTGTCGATCATCGACGAGCTGCCGCCCGGCCGCCAGCCGGTGCAGACCGTGTGCGTGGACGAGCGCTACCGCGCGCGGCTCAACGCCTTCATCGACAAGCTCATCGGCGAGGGGCGGCAGGTGTTCGTCGTCTGCCCGAAGGTAGAGGAGACGGACGACGTCCCGTCCGATCTCAAGTCCGCCGAAGAGCATGCGCAGGTGCTGCAGCGGACGTTTCCGCAGCACCGCGTGGCCTGCATCCACGGCCGCATGAAGGCTAAGGACAAGGACGCCTGCATGGCCGCCTTCGCCGCCGGGGAGACGGATATTCTCGTCTCGACGACGGTCATTGAGGTCGGCGTGGATGTTCCGAACGCGGCGCTCATGATTATCGAAAACGCCGAGCGCTTCGGCCTCTCGCAGCTGCACCAGCTGCGCGGGCGCATCGGGCGCGGGCCGTTTCAGTCGTACTGCGTGCTCGTGTCGGACGCACACACGGAGGAAGCGCGTGCGCGGCTGAAGGTGCTGTGCGACACGGCCGACGGCTTTCAGATCGCGGAGGCCGACCTGCGCCAGCGCGGCCCGGGCGACTTCTTCGGCAACCGGCAGCACGGTCTGCCGGCGCTGCACATTGCCGACCTCGGCACGAACATGACCGCCGTCAATGACGCGCGCGACGCGGCCCGCACGGTGCTCGCCGCCGACCCGGTGCTCTCTGCGCCCGAGCACGCGGCGCTGCGCGCCCAGTGTGCGCGGCTCTTTGCCGCCAACGACGGGCATTTTAACTGACAGCCAACGGAGGTATCCATGACCATCGCACAAATTCTGAACAAAATGATTGCCGCATCGAATGGCAACATCCACGACATTGACCATCTCCTGCGCGTCTGGGCCTACGCCCGAACGATCGGCGAGCTGGAAGGGCTGGACGCGGAGACGCAGTACCTTCTGGAGGTCGCCGCCATCACGCACGACATTGCCTGCCCGCTCTGCCGCGAGAAATACGGCAACACCAACGGGAAATATCAGGAGCTGGAGGGCGCTGTGCTGGTGCGCGCGTTTCTCGCCGGCACCGGCATGACGGAGGCGCAGATCGCGCGCGTGGCCTACCTCGTGGGGCATCACCACACACTGCGCGACATTCACGGCATGGACTACCAGATCCTCATCGAGGCGGACTACATCGCAAACGCCTCAGAGAATGGATACGCCAAGGAAAGCGTCATACATTTCCTGAATACGATCATGAAAACCGCGAGCGGCAGGCAGCTCGCCGCCTCTGTACTGGGCATTTCCGCAACGGATCCCGGCTGCGCCGACCGCTGACGGCGGACACTTTACAACACACAGGAGGGACCGGCATGAAAATCCTGCTTTTAAGCTGCAGCACCGGCGAGGGGCACAACCACTGCGCGCTCGCTGTCAAGGAGGCGCTCGACGCGCGCGGGCACGAGACATCGTTCCTCGATATGCTGCACATGTTCGGCGACCCTGGGCCGCTGAGCTTCGACAAGATCCTCAACCACATCTCGACCAAGGCGCCGGACGTGTTCGGCATGATGTACCACGCGGGCGCGATGTACAGCGCGACCGGCGTCACCTCGCCGGTCTACATGGCCAACATCCGCCACGCGCGGCAGCTCAACGCCTTCATCCGCGACAACGGTTACGACGCCGTTGTCTGCTCGCACCTGTTCCCGATGGAAACGCTCACGTTCCTGCGCCGGTGGGAGCGCTGCAACGTGAAATGCTACGGCATCCTCTCGGACTATACGTGCATCCCGTTTCTCGCCGAGACCGATCTGGATGCTTACTTCCTGCCGCACAGTGAGGTGCGGGAGCTGTGTATTCAGGCCGGGATGCCGGCCGAAAGGCTCATCGTGTCCAGCATGCCGGTGGCGGCGCGCTTTCTCGCGCCGATGGACAAAGCCGCCGCGCGCGCAGCGCTGGGGCTGCCGGCGGACAAGAAGATCTATCTCATCATGACCGGCGGCATCGGCTGCGGCGACGCCGTGTCGCTGTGCGACGCGATCCGCCGCGTGCCGGATGAAAACGCGCTGCTGTGTGTGCTGCCCGGCCGGAACGAAGCGCTGCGGCAGGCGCTCGAGGATGCCTACCACGGGCAGGGCGTGCTGACCGTGCCGTTTACGGATCAGGTACCGGCCTACATGCACGCGGCCGACGTGCTGCTGAGCAAGGCCGGCGGCATCTCCAGCTCTGAGGCCGCCATGCTGGGCGTGCCGCTCGTACATACGATGGCCATTCCCGGCGTGGAGACGGAAAACGCTGCGTTCTTCGCCCGCCGCGGCCTGTCGTTCTTTGCGCGCAGCGTGGACGAGGCAGCCCGCTTTGCCGACCGGCTCATCTATGACCCGGCGTGCGCCGAACGCATGCTGGCTGCACAATCTGCCTGTCTGCCGCGGGACGGCGCCGAGCAGATCGCAGCCGCCATCACAGCGCAATAAAGTGCAATAAAAAGCAAAAAAGCAGCACCCTGTGCAGGAGAATGTCCTGTACAGGGCGCTGGTTTATCGATTCAGTCCTGCTCGAACGTCTCGGCCAGCCGCGCGGCAAAGGCCTCCGGCTGCCCGGAGACAAACTCCGCGTGCGCGCAGTTCGGAAACGGGACAAACACCGTCTTCGGCAGCAGGCGGCGCACATGGCGGATGTCCAGTGCGCGCTGGGAATACTCCTTGCTCCCGTACCAGTACGACACGCGCGCCGCCGTGCAAAGCTGCTTCGGCAGCGAGTAGTTAAAACAGGAATCAAACACATGCCAGACATCGCGCCGGTCCATCCGCCCCAAGATCGTGCAGACATCCTCCACCGCCGTCTGGCCGAAACGCTGCGACGGGAACGCCCGGCGGATCAGCGCCAGATGCCGCTGCGCAAAGTGAATGACGAGATAGTTGCGCAGGGAAAAGCCCCGCGTCAGCCACCGCGGCGCACGGTACGGCGTGATGGCCGCGTCGAGCACGCACGTGCGCACCGGGATCTTCCCGTCCGCCAGCAGCCGCAGCGCGACCGCGCCGCCCATGGACACGCCGTATAGCCCCCAGAGCGCGCCGATGCCCCGCTGCGCCAGCCAGCCGCTCACCTCGGCCGCGATGTCCTCTACGCTCGTGTAGGGCGTCTTTTCGTCCGGGTCATGCGCCGGCAGCGCCGGAATGATGAGATGATACTGCGTCTGCAGCCGCTCCACCGCCGGGCAGAACATGCGCCAGCTCAGGCAGGCGCTGTGCAGCAGCAGGACCGTCTTTTCGTGTTCGGTTCCGAATTCATGTATGCGCATGGACGCCGCCTCCCGCGTGTCGATTTTGCATTATGATAGGCAGATACACGCCGCGTTGTCAAGCGCGGGCAGCAAAAAATCGTCCGCCCGGAAGGGGAATCCGGCGGACGATTCTTTGTTGGGGACAGCGGTCACGCACAGGCAAAGTGCGTGGTGTCACACCGCTGCAGGGAATGGGGGAAGAGAAGAGAGGTGAGGTGATTTGGCTTGATGCGTCTGTTGTTGGTATCGGTAACCGGAGAGGCTCCGGGTACGATCGAAAGAAATCAGTCGACGAGCGCCTTGCCGAGCGCCTGACAGGCCGCGAGGGCCGCGTCATCGGGCGCTTCGTTGCAGATCACGCTGTCACACGCGAGCTGGATACCGGAGCTGCGGCAGTCGCGCTCCCAGTTGTGCATCCACTCGCCGCCGCCCCAGCCGTAAGAGCCGAACAGGGCGACACGTTTGCCTTTCAGGCCGGCCTTGCAGCCGTCGAACATCGGCTCGAACTCCATGTCCTCCAGAACTTCGGAGCCCATGGCCGGGCAGCCGAGCGCCACGGCGTCATATCCGCCGACGGCGGAAACATCCACATCGGAGGCGGTCAGAAGCACCGCGTCCGCGCCGGCACTTTTCATGCCCTCGAGCACGGCGTTGGCCATGGCTTCGGTGTTGCCGGTGCCGCTCCAATAGATGACTGCTGCTTTTTTCATGATGGTAACATCCTTTCCTTTTGTGCTGTATTTCGCTGCTGCACGTTCACGGCGAGCTGCGCAATGCTCGAGCCCGCGTGCAGACGTTCGCAGTAGATCTCCGTGCACCGCTGGTATTTGGAAAAGAGGTCGCGCGCCCGCTGCTCGTCGCCGTACACCTTCCAGAGGCCGGCGTACTTGAAATCAGCCGCGTGGTGCTCGATAAACCCTTTGACGTCCTCCGGCGGGTAGCTCAGAAACAGGCCGATCTCGTGGGGGAATTCGTCGTACGCGCGCAGACGCTCGATGAGCTTCATCAGGCACTGCTCGCTGCTGCCGCAGACATAGCCTGCGTGCCGCAGAATCTCCGTCGCCAGCCGGTCCTGCAGATCCCGCTCCAGATCGCGTGGGCGGTACAGATACAGCAGCGCGCTCTTGTCCGTGAATCGCAGCGGGAGGAGGCAGAGTCCTTTGGGAACCAGCACCTGGTTATACTGGCGGATCTCCATGAGCAAAGTCTCCCGGTTTTCATACGGACAGGGGAACAGGCTGCCGGTCTTGATCCCGGCCAGTGTCGGCGCACAGAGCCGTACGACGTTTTCCTCCGACATGGCTTGCCTCCTTGTCTGTGGTGGTTTACCGGTTTTCGCGCAGTGAGCAATGCTGCGCGTTTGTTGGTTAAAACCGTCTAACTCATGTGTGAAAAGCTGCGCGTTTCGTTGCTTTCTGGTGTTATGATACTGCATGATACCCCCGGCATCCGCTCCAAATCATCGGAACATGGCTCCAAAATGAAAAAGTTGCGCGCCCGCCGTCAGACCGCCGGGGCCTCCGGCGCGCAGCTGTCGCAGTCGATGCCGCTGCGGTAAGCGTTGGGCGAGACGCCGATGACGTCCCGGAACGCTTTGGCGAACTTGCTGCCGTTATCATACCCAAACTGGCCGGCAATATCCAGCACCGTGCGGTCGGTCTGGCGCAGGAGGCGGGCCGCGCCGTGCATTTTCTGCGCGCGCAGAAACGCCGCCGGCGACATGCCGTACACGCCGCGGAAACTGCTGTTGATGAGCGTGGCCGAGGCGCCGAAGCGCTGCGCGAGCTCCGCGACCGTCAGCCGCCGCTCCGTGTTCTCCAGCAGATACGCGCCGACCTGCTCGGCAAGCTGCACCTGCGACTGCGGATAACTGTGCTGCGGCTGCGCCGCCTGCATGGGGAACGCGCTCAAAAACAGCAGCAGCTCCAGAATTTTGACCTTGAAATAGCCCTTGCGGATGCCTTCCGGCACGGAATAGAGCTCGGAGAAAATGTGCGCCACGCCCTCGGACGAGCGCGTGACGAAGCAGGCTGCGTCCGCGCAGAATTTTTCGATGAGCGCACTCGGCCGCACCTCAACGTCTTCGAGAAAGCACGACAGGCAGTCCGGCGCGCGCGCCGGGTCGATCGATACCGTGATGCCGTGGTAGTGCCCGGTCGGAAAGTGCGCCGGAGCCGCCGCTGAGCGCTGCACGATCGCCAGGTCGCCCGGCGCGAGGAAAAAGCAGGCCCCGCCATACGGGTAGGCGATGCGCCCCTCGCGGCAGTGGTGGATCTCGAGGCAGCCGGACGCGCGTGTGCGCTGCATGGCGCAGGCCGTGGCATGCACATCGTGATACGCGATCTCGATGCCCGGGAAAACCGGGTAGACCGTCTGCACCACTTCCCCGTCGGTGCCATCGAGACGGTAGCCCGTGTGCTCCGCATCCTGACGCAGCACTGTCGCCTGCGTGTCCGCTGAAAGTTCCTTTTTTGCTGTGGCCATTGCGCCGCACCTCCTGTATTGTAGTTAGATGTATCTAATCTGTAGAAAAATAAAAGCGCCGCTCCGAACGGCTCCGTGGACGCTTCATTATACCGTGCCCCCGCCGCCGCGTCAAGCGGCAGGAATCAAAAACGCCCTGCGGCCACAGAGGCTACAGGGCGTTTCTGGAGCTAGTGATGTGACTCGAACACACGACCTGCTGATTACGAATCAGCTGCTCTACCGACTGAGCTACACTAGCACATTTCTTACAGCTTGCACATTCTATCACATGTCTCCGGGGATGTCAACAAAAAAGTTCGACGATTACTATTTGTTTTCATGCATGAAAAAATGTTACATTCCTGCACAAATTGTCGATTTTCTTCGGTTCCTGTCGGTTGTGCAGAATTTGCACTGTTACGGCCATCCGAAAAACACGCGCTGTTTCAGGCTTTCCCGCTCGCGGAGGGGATCAAAGTTCTTACATTTTCATGACAATATGTTTACATAATTATTTTTATGCTTCCAGTTTGCTGTGAGTTATCAACATTTTCAACCGACTTTTCAACACGCGAATTTCTTTGCTATTTCAATCTGTTGCTCCGATTTTGTATATATCAGGAAATGCCGGAAACGGACTTTGTGGATTTCGTAAACAGCGCTTTTGTTACCATAACACAAATCTCTCGCAGCCGCGAGAGATTTGAAAAAATGCTTGACAGGAAAAATGCAGGATTTGTGCCGCCGGTGATGATTCAGAGCAGGCCGCTGTCGGCAAACGACACATAATCCTCGCCGCAGACGATGATATGATCCGCGAGCGTGATTCCTACGAGCAAAAGTGCGTCTCGGACGCGGCGGGTCGTGATCTCATCCTCGCGCGACGGGAGCGCATAAGCGTCCACGTGGTTGTGGCTGAGGATGACGGACACCGCTTTCTGCGACAGGGCCGTCTCGACAATGGCGCGCACGGACACCTCCGCGGCATTGACCACGCCGCGGCCGACCTCCCTGCAGCTGATGAGACCGCCCTTTGCGTCCAGACACAGGAGGTAGACGACCTCCGTGCGCTCGTACATGTAAAGCGGCACAAGATAGTTCCCGGCGTCCTCGCTTGAACGCAGGATCGTCTGCTGCCGGCGCTTGGCCATCTGATACCGGCGGCCGACCTGCGGGATGAGCGTGAAGAGCGTGGCCACGCTCTCCCCCACGCCGGGCACACGCATCAGGTCCTCAAAGCTCGCCTCAAAGACGGCGTCGAGCGTGCCGAAGTGGTCCAGCAGTGCATGCGCGAGCTCGTTGACATCGCGCCGCGGCACGGCGTAAAACAGCAGCAGTTCGAGCACACTGTGGTCATCGAAATTATCGAGCCCGCTGCGCACGAAGCGTGCCTTCATGCGGGCGCGGTGGCCGTCATGCACGCCCATAAAACGGCACCTCAGAGATCTCCATATTCGCCCAGGCATTGAGCTCGCTGCCGGCGCGTGCGCCGCGCAGATACTCATAGTACGCCTGGCAGCCGATCATGGCGGCATTGTCGCCGCAGAGCTTCAGCGGCGGGACGAACAGGCGGATGCCGGCCGCGTCGCACGCGGCCTGAAAATCGCCGCGGATGCGGGAATTGGCCGCGACGCCGCCCGCCACGGCGAGCTTGTCATAGCCGAGCTCCCGGACCGCCGCCATCGTGCGCGGCACGAGGCTCTCGCTCATGGCGCGGCAGAACGACGCGGCGAGCGACGCCTTATCGAGCGGCTCGCCCTTCTGCTCCGCCGTGTGGGCGAGGTTGATGACGGCCGTTTTCAGGCCGCTGAAGCTCATGTCGTACTGGCAGCCGTCCACGTGGCCGATGGGGAGCCTGTACTTCCGGTCGTCACCGGTCTTGGACAGGTCGTCAATGGGCTTGCCGCCGGGGTACGGCAGGCCGAGTACACGTGCGGTCTTGTCAAAGCACTCGCCGGCCGCATCGTCGCGCGTGGCGCCAAGGATGCGCAGGTCGGTATAGTCGCGCACGTCGCAGATAAGCGTGTTGCCGCCCGAGATGGCCAGGCACACGAACGGCGGCTCCAGCTCCGGGTAGGCGATGTAGTTGGCCGCGATATGGCCGCGCACGTGGTGCACCGGGATGAGCGGCACGCCGAGCGCGAGCGCGGCGGACTTGGCAAAGTTCACGCCGACGAGCAGCGCGCCGATGAGCCCCGGCGCGCAGGTGACGGCCACGGCGTCAATGTCGCCGCGGGTCAGGCCGGTCACCGCCAACGCGCGGTCAGCCAGCTGGGAGATGACCTCCACGTGCGAGCGCGACGCGATCTCGGGCACGACGCCGCCGTAAATCGCGTGCAGATCGGCCTGGGAAAAGACCTGATCGGTCAGCACCTCGCGCCCGTCGCGCACGAGGGCGACGGCCGTCTCGTCACAGGAGGATTCAATCGCAAGAATAATCATATCGTCTCTGCCTCTCTCCGGAACCTGGTCATGAGGAGCGCGTCCTCGTCCGGCTTCTGATAGTAATTTTGGCGCTGACCGACAGTCTGAAACCCGTGCTTGCGGTACAGCGCGATGGCGGGCGCGTTCGATAAGCGCACCTCCAGCGTCAAAAATGCGAGATCGAGCGCCGCCGCCCGCGCGCACAGCGCATCGAGCAGCGCGTCCGCGATGCCCTGCCGCCGGTACTCCGGCGCAACGGCGACATTGCCGATGTCGCCCTCGTCGAGCACGTGCAGGAAGTTTGCGTAGCCGAGCACCGTCTCCCCCGCCGCGGCGATGAGAAACACGTGCCGGTCGTCCGGCAACTGACTCGCCAGCTGCGCGCGTGTCCACGGCGCGGAAAAGCACGCGCACTCAAGCGCCTCAAGCTGCGGCAGGTGCGCGCTGCACGCATCGCAGATCGTGACGTCCATCAGTGCGCCTCCGCCCAGCTCGCGCCGATCTTCGCGTCCACGAGCAGCGGCACGCGGTAGTCGACCACGTGCTCCATCTCCTCGATGAGGATGGCGCGGACCGTCTCGGCCTCCTCCGCCGGGCACTCGACGATGAGCTCGTCGTGCACCTGCAGCAGGAGCTGCGCCTCGAGTCCTTCGGCGCGCATGCGCGCGTCTACGCGCACCATGGCGGCCTTGATGATGTCCGCCGCCGTGCCCTGAATGGGCATGTTGAGCGCCACGCGCTCACCGAAGCTGCGGAGGTTGAAATTCGACGATTTCAGCTCCGGCAGGCCGCGCCGGCGGCCGAAGAGCGTCGTGACATAGCCGTCGGCCTTGGCCTGCGCGACGATGCGGTCCATATAGGCGCGCACGCCGTGGTACTTGGCAAAATAGCTGTCCATATACGCCTTGGCCTCGCTCTGGAACACGCCGATGTCCTGCGCAAGGCTGAAGGCCGAGATGCCGTAGACAATGCCGAAATTGACGGCCTTGGCGTGCGAGCGCTGCAGCGGCGTGACCTCGTCGAGCGGCACGCCGAACACCTGCGACGCCGTGACGGCGTGGATGTCCTCCCCGCTGCGGAAGGCCGCGATCATGGTCTCGTCGTTTGCAATGTGCGCCAGCAGGCGCAGCTCGATCTGGCTGTAGTCCGCGTCCACGAGCACCTTGCCGGGCGAGGCCACGAACATATTGCGGATCTGCGCGCCGAGCTCGCGGCGCACGGGGATGTTCTGCAGGTTCGGCTCCGTGGACGACAGGCGTCCCGTCGCCGTGACGGTCATCTGGAAGTTCGTGTGGATGCGCCCGTCGGCTGAGATCTCCTTGAGCAGCCCGTCGGCATAGGTGGACTTGAGCTTCGTGAGCATGCGGTAGTCGAGGATCTGGTCGATGATCGGGTGCTTGCCGCGCAGCTTTTCGAGCACGGCGGCATTCGTGCTCCAGCCGGTCTTGGTCTTTTTTCCGGCCGGGAGCATGAGCTGATCAAACAGTACATGGCCGAGCTGCTTCGGCGACTGGATGTTGAACGGCTCGCCCGCGCAGGCCCAGATGCTCTGCTGCAGCTGCTCGATGGCGCTTGTGAGGCTCTCGCCGAAATCATACAGCGCCTTGCGGTCCACGAGAAAGCCCGTGTGCTCCATGCGCGCCAGCACCGGGCACAGCGGCAGCTCAATGTCCGTATAAAGCGGCAGCATGCCGAGCGCGTCCATCTTTTCCCGCAGCACCGGCTGCAGCGCCCAGACGGTCTGCACATCCGGCGCTTCCCCGCCGAGATAAGCCTGCGCGAGACGCGGCAGGTCGTAGTTCCCGGCCGTGGCGTCGAGCAGATAGGCCGCCAGCGCCGTGTCAAACACGAATCCGTCCGTCGGCAGGCCCTCGGCGAGCAGCGCGCGCATGAGGTCCTTGATGTTGTGCCCCGCTTTGTGCACGCGGTCAGAAAACAGCAGACGCAGGAACGCGTTGTAATCATCGCCGAGCTGCGCCCACGCGAGCGCATAGCACGCCCTGCCGTCACAGAGCGTGAGCGCATCGAGCCCGTCGGGTGCGAGCACCGCGACATACGGTGCCGCCGTGACCGCCTGCGCGAGCGCGTGCAGGGCGTCCTGATCCGTCACGTCCACGGTCGGCAGCTGCGGCAGCGCGCCCTCCGGCGCGGCCGCACCTTCGGCCGGCTGCAGGCCCCACTTTTCCGAGAGCTTCAAAAAGCCCAGCCGCCGGAACCAGTCATAGAGCTCCGGGCGGTAATCCCGGTCCCAGGCCGCTGATTCGGGCGCGAAATCAATGGGCGCGTCCGTGTGGATGGTGGCAAGGTCGAACGACAGCCGCGCGCTCTCGCGCCCTTCCGCGAGCTTTTTGCGCACGCCGGGCTTGATGTCCAGCGCGTCGAGGTCGCGGTAAATGTCCGCCACCGTGCCGAAGCGCACGAGCAGGTCCTTCGCCGTCTTTTCGCCGATGCCGGGCACGCCGGGGATGTTGTCCGAGCTGTCGCCCATGAGCGCCTTGAGGTCGATCATGTGAATGGGGTCAAAGCCGTACTCGGCGCGGAACACCTCGGGCGTGTATTCGATCGTCTCCGTCTGGCCCATGCGGGTCTTGACGTGGCAGACGTGGGTGGTGTCCGTGATGAGCTGGAGGCTGTCCTTGTCGCCGGTGACGATCTCGCACGCCCAGCCGGCGCCCTCGCAGCGCCTGGCGACCGTGCCGAGCAGGTCGTCCGCCTCCCACCCGGCCAGCTCCAGCCGCCGGATGCCCATGTAGTCGAGCGTCTGCTTGAGCAGCGGCATCTGCACGACGAGCTCCTCCGGCATGGGCTTGCGCTGGGCCTTATAGCGTGCGTACTGCTCGTGGCGGAACGTCGGCGCGTGCACGTCGAACGCCACGCACACCGCCTGCGGCTGCTCGAGCTCGAGGATGCGCTGGAAAATGGTCAGAAAGCCGTAGACCGCGTTCGTCGGCGTGCCGTCGGGCGCGTTGAGCATGCGGATGCCATAAAAGGCGCGGTTGACGATGCTGTTGCCGTCGAGAATCATGAGTTTCATTCGGGTATCCTCCTTGCGCGTCACTGGCCGCGCAGTTCAATGAGCCGGTCGCGCAGCACGGCGGCGTATTCGTACTCGAGCATTTCGGCCGCCTTCTTCATCTGGGCCTCGAGCCGTGCGATTTCGGCCCGGCGCTCGGCCTCCGTCATCTTCACGCCGTCAGCACGCTTGGGTGCCTCGACGTCGCTCGAAATTTCGAGCAGCTCGCGCACGCTCTTGACGATCGTCTTCGGCACGATGCCGTGCGCTTTATTGTAGGCCGCCTGCTTGGCGCGGCGGCGGTTGGTCTCCATGATGGCCGCGTGCATGGCGGCCGTCTCCTTGTCGGCATACATGATGACCGTGCCCTCGGCGTTGCGCGCCGCGCGGCCGATCGTCTGGATCAGGCTCGTCTCGCTGCGCAGAAAGCCCTCTTTGTCCGCGTCGAGGATTGCCACGAGCGACACCTCCGGCAGGTCCAGTCCCTCGCGCAGGAGGTTGATGCCGACGAGCACGTCAAACGCGCCGGTGCGCAGGTCGCGGATGATCTCCATGCGCTCGATCGCGCCGATGTCGTGGTGCAGATACCGGCAGCGGATGCCCGCGTTCGTGAGGTAGGCCGAAAGGTCCTCGGCCATTTTCTTCGTGAGCGTGGTCACGAGCGTGCGCTCGTTTTTGGCGATGCGCGCGTTGATCTCGCCGATGAGGTCGTCGATCTGCCCCTCGATGGGCCGCACGAAGATCTGCGGGTCGAGCAGGCCGGTCGGGCGGATGATCTGCTCGGCGATCTGGCCCGCGTGCTCGCGCTCATAGTCGCCCGGCGTGGCCGAGACGTAAATGGCCTGGTTCACCCGCTGCTCAAACTCCTCGAACTTCAGCGGGCGGTTGTCATACGCGCTCGGCAGGCGGAAGCCGTACTCAACGAGCGAGTCCTTGCGCGCGCGGTCGCCGCGGTACATGGCGCGCACCTGCGGCAGCGTGACGTGGCTCTCGTCGACAAAGAGCAGAAAGTCCTTCGGAAAATAGTCCAGCAGCGTCATCGGCGCGCTGCCGGGGGCGCGGCCGCTGATGATGCGTGAATAGTTCTCGATGCCGGAGCAGTAGCCGAGCTCCTGCATCATCTCAATGTCATAGTCCGTGCGCTGGCGGATGCGCTGCGCCTCGAGGAGCTTGCCCTGCTGCTCGAAGGTTTTCACGCGCGCATCGCACTCGGTGCGGATCTCGCCGATGGCGCGCTCCATCTTCTCGTGCGTCGTGACGTAGTGCGACGCGGGATAGATCGCCACGTGGCTGAGCGTGCGGATGGGCGCGCCGGTGACGACGTTGATGTCCGAAATGCGGTCGATCTCGTCGCCGAAGAACTCCACGCGCACGGCGTGGTCGGCGGAATAGGCCGGAAAAATGTCGATCGTGTCGCCGCGGACGCGGAACATGTTGCGCTCGAAGGCAATGTCGTTGCGCTCATAGCGGATGTCGATGAGCTTGCGCATGAGCTCCTCCGGGTCGCGCTGCTGGCCGGTACGCAGGGAGATGACCATGTTGGCATAGTCGATCGGGTCACCGAGGCCGTAGATACACGACACGGACGAGACGACGATCACGTCCCGCCGCTCGAACAGGCTCGACGTGGCCGAGTGGCGCAGGCGCTCGATCTCATCGTTGATGGAGGCGTCCTTTTCGATGAACGTGTCCGTGTGCGGGATGTACGCCTCCGGCTGGTAGTAGTCGTAGTACGAGACAAAATACTCCACGGCGTTGTTCGGAAAAAACTCCTTGAACTCGCTGCACAGCTGCGCCGCGAGAATTTTGTTGTGCGCGAGCACGAGTGTCGGCCGCTGGACGCGCTCGATGACCTTGGCCATCGTGTACGTCTTGCCGGAGCCGGTCACGCCGAGCAGCACCTGCTCGTCGATGCCGTTTTCCAGTCCCTGCACGAGCGTGTCGATCGCCTCGGGCTGGTCGCCCGACGGTTCGTAGGGCGAAATGACCTCAAAATCCGGCATGGCACGGCCTCCTTTTGCAAAATTAGAATCAGAATATTATACCACCATACGCCCTGTTTCACAAGCAAAACCGGGCAAAGCAAATGCGTCCGAAGGCTCTCGCCTCCGGACGCATTCATGCTGATGCAATTATTCGCCGAAATCGAGTACGCGGCGCATACGGATGAGCGTCAGGCGGTTGCGGATGGCCGCCGAAACGCTGAGCATGTCCTCCGACAGGGCCGGGTCGATGCCGATCTGCTCGGGCTTGTAGAACGCACCGAGCTTCTCGCACAGCGCGGCCAGCTCCTCGGCCGAGGGGATCTCGGCGATGATGGCACGGATCTCATCCCAGTGGTCGACAATGTTCTGCGGGTCGAACGTGCCGAGCACGTCGTTTTCGTTCTCCTTCATGATGCCGTCGGCAAGGGGGCCGAACTTCTCGTCCACCCACGCGCGGGTCAGCGGCTCAAAGGGCTTGGCCTTCGGCGTCGGGAGCGAAGCGAGGTAGTGATACTCCTTCGCACACAGGTACGTGCCCACGCCGACGCACTGGCCGTGCATGCCGTGCGCGGATTCAAACCGCGGCGGCTTCATCTCCACCAGGTGCGCCATCAGATGCTCGGCGCCGGAGGCTGCGCGGGAGTGGTTGAGCAGCTGCATGGTCAGGCCGGAGATCATCTGCGCCATGGTCATGGCCTCGAAGTCCGGCTTGCCGCCGGCCGCCATATCGTCGGCCGCTTTGCGCATGATGGTCAGCGCCTCCTCGGCGAGGTCAGCGACCATCGGGCAGTAATACTCGCCCGAGACGAGGTGCGCAATCTTCCAGTCCGCCAGCGAGATGTACTTGGCCAGAATGTCCGAAATGCCGCTCACGGTCAGCCACAGGGGCGCGCCGGAGACGACGTTCAGGTCACAGACGACGAGCGCCGCCGCCTGCATGGGGATGGACTTTTTCTGCCCGTCGATGATGATCGAGCAGATATTGGCCGTGAAGCCGTCGGAGCTCGCCAGCGTCGGCACCGCGACGAACGGGATGCCGAGATGGTAGGCCGGGTAGCGGCCGAAGTCCATGATCGTGCCGGAGCCGACCGCGACGATGACGTCCGGATGGTCGAGCTGGCGCATCATGTCCTCGATCATGCCCTTTTCGGAGTGCAGGCCCTCGGCGTTGAGGACGATCTCCTGATCGGCGCGCACATGCTTGAGCGTCGGGAGATTGTAGGTATTCGTATCGTAAATGACGGCGCGCTTGCCGGTCAGGCCGACCTCGTCCATGTACTGGTCGAACTTGTCGAGCGCGTGATATTCCACGACGACCTTCTTCGTCTCCAGTGTGTGCTCGCGGCCGCAGCGGCACGGGCCGACATATTTGCTGCAATCGAGAATCATGCAAACATCGCTCCTATTCTGATATGAAAATTTTCATTTACCAGCATATTGATTTTTGCCCGCAAAGTCAAGTCCTCCGGCCGGATATCCCGCCCAAAACACAGAAAACGTTCCATTTTCGTTTTCATTGAAAAACGTTCATCCAAAACTTTAAGGGTCCACGCCGGCGTTACCGGTTGCAAAACGCATGCGCGGGGTGTAAGATAGCAAAGTCACTTTACAAAGATTTTAAATACATTCCGGCGAACCTTTTCGTCTTTTCTATAGATATCCTTTGTATCTGGACGGTGATCCTTTATGGAACTGACTGCGATCGCGCAGTGGCTCAACACCGCGTTTGCGGGCTATGACTACGCCATTCTGCAGGCACTGCACAACCTGGCCGGGGCGGCGGGTGGCTTCTTCACGCCGCTGTGCCGGGCCATCACGCTGCTGGGCGAGAAGGGCATCCTCTTTCTCGTGCTCGGCATCGTGCTGATGCTGTTTCCGAAAACGCGCAGGGTGGGCATCTGCATGTTCGGCGCCGTGTGCTGCGGCGCGCTCATCACAAACTTCTGGCTCAAGGACTTCGTCGCCCGGCCGCGCCCGCTGACGGTGGAGCCCTTCCGCACCTGGTGGCAAGCCGCCGGCGCGTATGCCGAGAGCGAGTACTCCTTCCCCTCCGGCCATGTGACGGCCGCGATGGCCGGCGTGACCGCGCTCGTGCTCGCGGGCAAAAAGCCCGCGCGCTGGTGGGCCTACCTGTTTGTGCTGGCCATGGGCGTTGCGCGCAACTACCTCATGGCGCACTACCCTTCCGACGTGCTCGGCGGCATGATCGTGGGGCTGATTGCCGCCACGATTGCCTATGCGATCACGCTGCTGATCTACCGCATCGTGTCGGCGCACCCGGACAACCGCTTCTGCCGCTTTGTACTCCACGGCGGCATCGGCAGCAAAAAAGAGCGGCAGGCCGCATGAGCCTGCCGAACGCAAAAGCCCGCTCCGCACGGCCGTGCGAAGCGGGCTTTCCCTATGTACTTACGCCTTGGCGGCCTCGGCCGGCGGGTTCTCCGCGGCCTTGGCGCGAACGGTATCGATGACCTTGCGGCAGCGCGCGGCGTTGTACACGACCGGCACCGGATAGTTCGGGTTGGCCTCGGCCAGCGCCCAGGTGATGATCTGCGGAATATCCTCTTCTTTGATGAAGTCAAAGCCCTTCGGGATGCCCATGCGCGCGTTCATGGCATAGATCTCCGCGATGAAGGCCTGCGCCTTCTCGGCGTCCGTACCGTCGGTCTTGACGCCGGCAATCTCGCACAGGCGCGCGAGCTTCGGATACACGGCCTCGCCGTAGTCCTCAAGAACGATCGGCAGAATGACCGCGTTGGCCAGACCGTGCGGCGTGTTGTACAGGCCGCCGAGCGTGTGCGCGATGGCGTGCACATTGCCGACACCGGCGCGGGAGAAGGCAAAGCCTGCCTTGAAGGCGGCGATCATCATGTTCTCGCGCACCTTGAGATCCTCGCCGTGCTGATACGCCTGCTCGAGGTTATCGAAGATGAGCTTGACGGCCTCTTCGGCGAGGCGCAGGCTCTCCTTGGTGTTGTATGTCCAGCTGATATACGCCTCGATCGCGTGCGTGAGCGCGTCCATGCCGGTGGTCGCGGTCGTGCGCGGCGGCAGGCCGACGGTCAGCTCCGGGTCGAGAATGGCGTACAGCGGCATGAGCTTGAGGTCCATGAGCGCGTACTTGTGGTGCGTCTCACTGTCGGTGATGACGGCAGCGATCGTCGTCTCGCTGCCGGTGCCCGACGTCGTCGGGATGGCGACGATGGGCGGCACGGTCTTGCCGACGCGCATGACACCGGCCATATCGTCGCAGCTCTTTTTCGGGCAGGCAACGCGGGCGGCCGCGCCTTTGGTCGCGTCCATCGGGCTGCCGCCGCCGAGGGCGACAAAGCCGCTGCAGCCGGTCTCCGTGTACTGCGCGCGAATCTTCTCGACCGTGTTCACCGAGGGGTTGGCTTCGACCTCACTGAACACTTCGTAAGGCATGCCGGCGTCCTCGAGCGCGGCAAACAGCTTCGGCCCGAGCGACTTGACCACGTGCGAGCCGGTGACGACCATGACCTTCGTCACGCCGCTCTTGCTCAGCACGTCCGGGACCTGCCGGATGCAGCCGGCGCCGGAGATCACGATCGGCTTGCGCCAGTGCAGGCAGCGCATGCCAATGTCAAACACCTGCTGGTAAGTACGGTAATATGCTTTTTTCAGTCCATCCATAAACGATTCCTTCCCTCCGCCGGGGGCGGATATATCCGTTTTCCATCCCTTTAATAGTACCGAATTGCGGAAATTTGTCAAGCATTTTGTGTAAAAGCTGACAAAGCTCCCCGCCGCGGCTCAGAGCATCCCGGCGAGCTTGCGGCCCATGAGCACGCCCATGGCCGAGGCCATCATCAGGCCGCGCGTCCAGCCGGAGGAATCGCCCAGGCAGTGCAGGCCGGGCACGTTCGTGTTCAGGTCCTCGTCCATGGCGATGCGGTTGCTGTAGAACTTCAGCTCCGGAGAGTACAGCAGCGTCTCATAGGCGGCAAAGCCGGGCACGACCTCGTCCATGGCCTTGATGAAATTGATGATATTGAGCATGGCGCGGTACGGCATGGCGGACGTGATGTCGCCCGCAACGGCGTCCGGCAGCGTGGGGCGGACGTTCGACTGCGCGAGCTCCTTCTGCCAGGTACGCTTGCCGTCGAGAATATCTCCGAAGCGCTGCACCATAATATGGCCCGCGCCGAGCATGTTCGTCAGCTCGCCGACCTTCTGCGCGTAGGCGATCGGCTGGTTGAACGGCACGGAGAAATTATGCGAGCAGAGGATGGCCACGTTCGTGTTGGGCGACTTGAGCTCCTTATACGCGTGGCCGTTGACGACGGCAAGATCGTTGTCGTAGTTCTCCTGCGACACGAAGCCGCCGGGGTTCTGGCAGAACGTGCGCACCTTGTTTTTGAACGGTGCCGGGTAGCCGATGAGCTTGGACTCATACAGCACGCGGTTGACGGATTCCATAACCTCGTTGCGCACCTCGACGCGCACGCCGATGTCGACCGTGCCGGGCTTGTGCTCCACGCCGTGCTCGAGACAGACCTTCTCCAGCCAGTCGGCGCCGCGGCGGCCGGTGGCGATGACGGTGTGCTTGGCCTCGATGGTATAGTCCTGATGCCCGTCGTGCGCCACGACGCCGCAGCAGCGGCCGTCGCGCATGATGACGTCCTCGCACGTGCAGCCGAAGAGCATCTCCACGCCGTGGTCGCGCAGGTAATTCTCAATGCCGAGGTAGACCTCGTGCGCCTTCTCGGTGCCGAGGTGGCGGATCGGGCAGTCGACCAGACGCAGGCCCGCGCGGATGGCGCGCGTGCGGATGCGCTTGACCTCCTCCGTGTTCTCAAGGCCCTCGACGTGCTCATCGGCGCCGAACTCGAGATAAATGCTGTCGGCATAGTTGATGATCTCCTGCGCCTGCCGCTCGCCGACGAGCGTGGGCAGATCGCCGCCGACGTCGCTGCACAGCGAGAGCTTGCCGTCCGAGAATGCGCCCGCGCCGGAGAAACCGGTCGTGATGTGGCAATACGGCTTGCAGTTCATGCACTTGCCGGTCTTGGCCTTCGGGCAGCGGCGGTTTTCAATCGCCTGCCCCTGCTCGATCATGACGATTTTTTCCGGGGAGCCGCGGCGCAGCAGCTCCAGCGCTGTGAAGATACCGGCAGGGCCCGCGCCGACAATGACAACATCTGCGTTCATGTAGGGGTTCCTCCTTATTCTGCAATCGTGTTTTCTGTCTCTGTCTCTGACCAAAACGCGCTGCTGAGCGCAGCAAAGCACAGCAAAAACACCGCACTACGTGCGGTGTTTTTGCTGTGTGTGGTTCTCAATCTGGAGCGGGCAACGAGATTCGAACTCGCTACCTCCACCTTGGCAAGGTGGCGCTCTGCCAAATGAGCTATGCCCGCATTTCGTGAATGCAAGCGTTATTTTACCACAAAACGTCGACTTGTCAAGCCTTTTTTGATCTTTTTTTACGCATCCGGCAACTGCAGCTTCTGTCCCTCACGCCAGATGAACGACTGCGCCGTGCACGACGGGCAGCTCTCAGCATCCCACTGATAGGTAGTGCGCACGCTCTCATCACTGCGCAGCCACAGCGTTTCCGACTGCATGGACAGGTCGAGATGATAGTAATTTCCGCCGACCTGCACGACATTCCAGCAGCGCTCCGCCCCCTGAAAGCGGCCGCTGACGACCTGGCACGGGATATTCAGCGCGTCGCAGGCCGCCTTGTAGGCCATGGCCAGGCCATAACTGTCGGCCGCGCCGCTCACGAGCGCATCATACGCCGTGCTCACGGTCGTTATCCGCTGCTCACAGGCGCGCATGACGATGAGTGCCGCCTGCAGGGGCGTCTCCTGCTCGCCCGCCGTGAGCGTGGATGTGAGCGTGCGCACGCGGCCGTCGAGCTGCGTGCGGCGGTCGTTGACCGTGGATTCCTTGGCGCCGTACTGCAGCGTGACACTGAAGATCTTCTGGCTGCTGCCGCCGCTGTAGACCTCCACACGGATGACCGGGAAGTTCACCACGAGCTGCGGCTGATTCAGACACGCCGAGCGCACGAGCGCCGTCACGTCGTCCGGCTCCAGCGTACTGGTGCTGATCTGGATGGCAAACTGCGTGCGCTGCCGGTCGAGCGCATCGACCACGCAGTCGAGGATGCTCTTTTGCGTCTGGGCGCTGTAGATGGAGCGCACCTCGTTCTCCGGCCGGTTGTAGGTGATGGTGATGCTCGCCTCACAGTAGGCAATCACCTGCTCGGTCTCGTAGCTGACGCTCTCGATGCAGTACGCGCCGATGGCGGTGCCGGTGCGCAGCTCCTCGCAGGCGGCGGCCAGATCGTCGGCAATGATGCCGTCGTAGTCGCCGAAGGCCAGCACGAACGAGCGCTCATACTGCGCCGCCATGGTGTTGAGCGCGCGCATGAGACCCGCATAGTTGCGGATCTGCGTCGTGTCGGCGTCCGTCAGGAGGTTCGACGGCTCCTCATACGGGCGCACCGACAGATATTCCTTGTCAAACACGGACGTGCATCCGCACAGCGACACCAGCAGTGCCGCCAGCAGGATGCCGGTGATGCAGCGTTTGTGCATACCCCGCTCCTTTCAATCGTCGCCGTAGATGTTTCCAAAGCCGCGGCCAAACACTTCCTTGGCCTCGGACACGATGACAAATGCGTGCTCATCCACCGAGCGCACGACCTCGCGCAGCTGGGCGATCTCCGGCCGCTTGACCACGCAGAGGATGACCTGCATCTCCTTGCCGGACCACGCGCCCTCGCCGCGCAGCAGCGTGACGCCGCGGCCCATCGTGCAGGTGATGGCGCTCTTGATGGCGCCAACGTTGTTGGTGATGATATAGCACACCTCCGACACGCCGGGGCCGTAGAGCACGAGGTTGACGACCTTCGAGCTGATGAACATCTCGATCATGGTGTACATGCAGCTGTCGTACTTCTTGAACAGGAAGGCAAACGTCAGCACGACGACAACGTTCATGCCGAACAGCAGCGTGCCGAAGTTGATGTACGGATAGCGCCGGCGCAGCATCTTGGCCACAATGTCCGTGCCGCCGCCGGTCGTGCCGGTGGTATAGATCAGGCCGTAGCCCGCGCCGTTGAGCACGCCGCCGTAGACCGCGCCGAGCATCGGCTCGTCCGTCACGACGAGGCCGGTCAGCGCGAGCGCGTCGATGAGCACGGAGATGAGCGCCATGACGCACAGCGCCAGAATGAGCCGGCGTGTGCCGAGGCGGTGCCGCCAGCCGAGGTAGAAAATGGGGATGTTAATCAGAATCGACAGCACGCCGACGGGGATTCCGGTCAGCAGGCGGATGATCTGGGCGATGCCGGTCACGCCGCCTGAGACGATGCTGTTCGGGAACGTGAAGAACTGGAACGCCGCGGCCACGAGCGCCGAGCCGACGACCAGCTTCATGTAATCAAAAGCGGAAAAACGATGCAGATCCATATCTCTCTCCTCAGATCAGGCTCATCTGCTCCTCGCCGCGGTCGTCCTCGCGCAGCAGCGCGCCGGCGGCCGGCAGGCTCCTGGCGCGGTAGCGCGCATGGTTGCGGATGAGCGTATCGGGCGCAAACTTCGCCTGCGTGACGACGGCCTTTTTCTTCAGCGCCATGACGGCGACGCCCTGCGTCGTGCGCGAGGCCTTGAGCGACACGGCCTCCGGCGGGAAGAGCAGCGCGCGCCCGTCGGACGCAAAGAGCACGACCTCGCTGCCCGCGTACAGCGGCAGCACGGCCACGAGCGGGCTCTTGTCCGAGTACGCGCCGGTCAGGCGGCGGCGGTTCGTCTTGGTCTCATATGCCGACATGGGGATGCGCGCGGCCTTGCCGTTTTCAAACGCCAGCAGCAGCTCGCCGCGGTAATCGCCGGGGTCGATCATGCACAGGACGTGCTCATCATCGTCCATGGACAGCACCGTCGGCAGGTACACGCCGAGCACAGACGCCTTCGTGTCCGCAAAGTCGCAGAGCTTGGCCTTATACACCTGTTGACGGTCGGTGAAGATGAGAAGTTCCCCGCGGTTCGTCGCGCCGAAGCTCTGGCTCAGCTCGTCGCCGTCCTTATACTTCTGCTCACCGCTCATGCGCAGCGACTGCGGCGTGATCTTCTTGAAATAGCCCTCGCGCGAGAGGAACAGCTGCACCGGATAATCCGGCACGAGGTCCTCGGCCGGCATCTGCGCGACGGACTCCGCCGCGACGATGCCCGTGCGCCGCGGCAACGGGTACTTGCGGATGATCTCCTTGAGTTCGCGGATGATGATGCCGCGGATGCGGCGCTTGCTCTCGAGCGTCGCCTCGAGGTCGGCAATGTCTTTTTCCAGCGCGTCGGTCTCGGCCGTGCGCTTGAGGATGTACTCACGGTTGATGTTGCGCAGCTTGATCTCGGCCACGAAGTTTGCCTGCACCTCGTCGAGGTCAAAGCCCGCCATGAGGTTCGGCACAACGTCAGCCTCGCGCTCGGTATTGCGGATGATGGCGATGGCGCGGTCGATATCGAGCAGAATTTTGCCGAGGCCCTGCAGCAGGTGGAGCTTGGCGCGCTTTTTCTGCAGGTCGAAGAACACGCGCCGGCGGATGCACTCCATGCGCCAGGCGATCCACTCGTCGAGAATTTCGCCCACGCCCATCACGCGCGGGTTGCCGGCAATGAGGATGTTGAAGTTGCAGGCGAAGCTGTCGCACAGCGGCGTGAGGCGGAAGAGCTTCTGCATGACCTGCTCGGGGTCCGCGCCGCGCTTGAGGTCGATGGCGAGCTTCAGACCGCTGAGGTCGGTCTCGTCGCGCATGTCGGCCACTTCGCGCAGCTTGCCCGCCTTGACAAGCTCGGCCACTTTGTCGATGACGGCCTCGACGGTCGTGGAATACGGGATCTCATAGATCTCGATGATGTTTTCCTTCGGCAGGTGCCGCCAGCGGGCGCGCACCTTCACGCTGCCGCGGCCGGTGCGGTAGATCTGGGCCATCTCGTCCCGGTCGTACAGGATCTCGCCGCCGGTCGGAAAGTCCGGTGCCGGGAGCGTCGAGAGCAGGTCGTGGTTCGGGTCCTCGAGGTAGGCGATCGTCGTGCGGCAGACCTCCTCGAGGTTGAAGCCGCAGATCTGGCTGGCCATGCCGACGGCGATGCCGAGGTTTGCCGACACGAGCACGTTTGGAAAGCGCGTCGGCAGCAGGGCCGGCTCTTTCATGGAGCCGTCGTAGTTATCGACAAAATCGACGGTATCGCTGTCAATGTCGCTGAAGAGCTCGGCGCAGATGGGCGCGAGCTTCGCCTCCGTGTAACGCGAGGCGGCGTAGGACATGTCGCGCGAAAACACCTTGCCGAAGTTGCCCTTCGAGTCCACAAACGGCGTCAGCAGCGCGCCGTAGCCCTTCGACAGGCGGACCATGGTCTCATAGATCGCGGCGTCGCCGTGTGGGTTGAGGCGCATGGTCTGGCCGACGATATTGGCCGACTTTGTGCGTCCGCCCGTGAGCAGATTCATCTTGTACATTGTGTACAGCAGCTTGCGGTGGCTGGGCTTGAAGCCGTCGATCTCCGGGATCGCGCGCGAGACGATGACGCTCATCGCATACGGCATATAGTTTTGCTCCAGCGTCTCGGTGATGGGCTGGGAGATGACCTCCGCCTTGAGCCCGACGACGTTGGGGTCCACGGTTTTCTTGATTTCCGGTGCTTTTTTTCTCGGCATAACGTTACCGTTCCTTTACGCAGGTTTTTCTCAGGAAATATCGGCCAGATCGAGAAACTGGCTGCCGCACTCGGCAATGTGCGCCTTGCGTCCCGCGAGATTGTCGCCCAGGAGCAGGTCAAACATCTGCGCCGTGTGCTCGACGTCCTCCGGCATGACGCGGATGAGCTTGCGCGTGTCGGGGTTCATGGTCGTGAGCCACATCATCTCGGGGTCGTTCTCGCCGAGACCTTTCGAGCGGCTGATGTCTGCCTTCGCGCCGCCGAGGCTGTCGACGATGGCCGCCTTCTCGCGGTCGGAGTAGGCAAAGTAAGTCTTGCCCTTGCTCACGATCTCATACAGGGGCGACTCGGCAATGTACACGTAGCCCTCGCGGATCAGCGTCGGCGCGAGGCGGTAGAGCATGGTGAGGATGAGCGTGCGGATCTGGAAGCCGTCCACGTCGGCATCGGTGCAGATGATGACCTTGTTCCAGCGCAGGTTCTCGAGGTTGAACGCCGAGAGATCCTTGGCCTGCTTGCTCTGCACCTCCACGCCGCAGCCGAGCACGCGCATGAGGTCGGTGATGATATCGCTCTTGAAAATGCGCGCATAATCCGCCTTCAGGCAGTTGAGAATCTTGCCGCGCACGGGCATGATGCCCTGGAACTCCGCGTCGCGCGAGAGCTTGCAGGCGCCGAGGGCGGAGTCGCCCTCCACGATGTAGATCTCGCGGCGCGAGACGTCCTTCGAGCGGCAGTCAACGAATTTCTGCACACGGTTGGCGAGGTCGACATTGCCGGTGAGCTTTTTCTTGATGTTCAGGCGCGCTTTTTCCGCCGTCTCGCGGCTGCGCTTGTTGATGAGCACCTGCTCCATGACGCGGTCGGCCTCGGTCTTGTGCTCGATGAAATAGATCTCGAGCTGGGCGCGGAAAAACTCCGTCATGGCCTCCTGGATGAACTTGTTCGTGATGGCCTTTTTCGTCTGGTTTTCGTAGGACGTGATGGTCGAAAAGCAATTCGTGACGAGGATCAGGCAGTCCTGCACGTCCTGAAAGCTGATCTTGCTCTCGCTCTTCTGGTACTTGCCCTGCTGCTTGATGTAGGCGTCGATGGCGGAGGTAAAGGCACTCTTGGCCGCCTTTTCCGGCGCGCCGCCGTACTCCAGCCAGGACGAGTTGTGGTAGTATTCAATGTCATTGACGCGGTTGGAAAAGCAGAACGCCGCCGAGATCTTCACCTTATACTCCGGCTTGTCCGCGCGGTCACGGCCGCGGCGCTCGGTCTCGATAAAGGTCGGAACGGTCAGCGCGTCCTCCCCGGCGAGCTCCTTGACATAGTCAAGGATACCGTCGGCATAGCAGTAGTCCGTCGTCTCAAACGTGCCACCGCGCTGCACGCGCAGACGGAACGTCACGCCGCGGTTGACCACGGCCTGCCGGTGCAGCACGTCCTGAAAATAGCTCTCGGGCACGTCGATGTCCGTGAACACCTCCAGATCCGGCCGCCAGCGGATGGTCGTGCCGGTCTTTTTGCGGTCGGCCGGGGCGCTCTCCAGCCCGCCGGCGACCTCGCCGTGACGGAAATGCAGGGTGTACTTTTTCCCGTCGCGCCAGATGGTCACATCCATGTATTCCGAGGCGTACTGCGTGGCGCACGCGCCGAGGCCATTGAGGCCGAGCGAGTACTCGTAGTTTTCGCCCTCGTTGTTCTTGTACTTGCCGCCGGCGTACATTTCGCAGAAGATCAGCTCCCAGTTGTAGCGCTGCTCCTTCTCGTTCCAGTCCACCGGACAGCCGCGCCCGAAATCCTCCACCTCAATGGACTTGTCTTCGTAGCGCGTAACGGTTATAATATTGCCGAATCCCTCGCGCGCCTCGTCGATCGCGTTCGAGAGAATTTCAAACACTGCGTGCTCGCAGCCCTCCAGCCCGTCGGAGCCGAAGATGACGCTCGGGCGTTTGCGCACGCGCTCCGCGCCCTTGAGCATCGAGATGCTGTCATTGCCGTAGGTTGTCGTTGGGGCCTTTGCCATGTCGTTGGATCCCTCTCATATCACAAGATGTGGTAGCATTCATTTCATACCTTAACTAATCTAGTATAGCGTATCAAGGCCGGAAATGCAAGGAATTCCAAAAAATAGACGGGGAACGCGAAAAGTGCGCTCCCCGCCGCCCCGGAACCTTTGGGGCTCTCCCCTGCCGCTCCGGCACTTGACGCAATCCGTGCCGAACGGCGTTCCGGTGGTCCGGAGCGGGTCGTTCCCGCGCTGGATGCAGCCGCCTGCAAAGCTCTTGCAGGAATCGGAGGCTGCGCCGCGGCCTGTGTGCCGGGCGGCCTCCGCGGGTTTGCTTCGCTGCAGCGCGCGTCGGATATGTTGTCCGAACACAGTATGCGCGCAGCCCGCGCCGCTATGCCTGGAAAATTTCGCTGCACTCTGACTAAAACCGCCGTCGGCGGCATAGAATATACAGAAAAGCGAACGGAGGCTTTTCCATGTCCAGTCAGAGAAAGCAGCAGCGGGCACACCGCGCGGAGATGCAGCGCGTGCGCGCAGAGATGCTCGGCGTGCGCCGCGAGCTCGAACAGGCCTACAACGAGTTTGACAACATCACCGATCCCCTGCTGATGGAGGCGTGCATCTATGAGATCAACGCGCTGCGCGCAAAGTATAACTGCGCCGTGCACGATCTGAAAAATCTGACACAATAGGATGGTTTCTTATGTCGCAAACACTTACGGACATTCTGGTCGTGATCGCGGCCGTGTTTCTCGTCTGGCTGGTCATCCGGCTGTTCCGAAGGCCGATCCGCTGGATCCTGAAGCTGCTGCTCAATACGGCCATCGGCTTCGCGGCGCTGTTTCTGCTCAACTTTTTCGGCAGCGCCATCGGCATCACGCTCGGCCTCAACTGGATCAATGCGCTGGTCATCGGCGTGGCCGGGTTCCCGGGGCTGGTACTGCTGCTGCTCATCAAATATCTCTTTTAGCCTACATAAACGATTCCCCGCATCCGAAGATGCGGGGAATTGCTTTATCCGGGCGTGGCGGTGCTCGGCGTCAGCTCCGGCCACGTGCCGGCGTCGTTGTAATTGTCGCGCGTGAGCGTCCAGCTGTACGGCGCGGCGAGCGTGATGCCCTGTGCGTCCACGGCGGCATAGCCCTCGGCGACCGCCTGATCGTACAGCGAGCGCGTCACGATATAGCGCACGAGCGTGTACTGCGTGGCTTCCGTCTCCGTCATGCCGGAGGCGCGGTTCTGCGTGCACATGTTTTCAAACGTGTGCGCCGTGATCGTGAAGTCCCCGCCCGTGATGACCGGTGTCTCGTCGCCGGTCTGCAGCGGCTCGGCATAACGCTTGCCCGCGTCGCGGGCGGTCGTGTCCGCCGCGGTCTGCTTCGTTGAGATGTACAGCACAACGCACAGCGCCAGCACCGCGATCAGCACGCACCAGAGGATGATCCTGCTTGTTTTCGACATGGTCATTCCCTCCCAAAATTGCGTTATGTAAACTTATATCCTCCGTTCTTATATCCAGAGTACCATATTCCGGCGGGAAAGAAAAGTGATTCCCGGATATTGGGGCAAAAAAACGCGCCGGGTGAAGCTTTGCTTCACCCGGCGCGCTTGTATGTGCGTTCTTCGACAGGCGGCGAACCGCGCGCCTGTCAGGACTCAGTCATTGACCGTGACCACGTTGTCCGCGACGACGGCGGACGCCTCACCATTCGGCTGCACCGTCTCCACATACGTGCCGGTGCTGCCTATGTAGGGGTTGATCTCGCGCGCTTTGAGCGTGGCGTAAATGCCCGCGCAGGCGACCATCATTGCGATGAGCAGGCCCCACAAAACTGCGATCTTGGTCTTTGCCATGACAGATTCCTCCTTTAAGAAATCAAAAGTGTTGTTTGTTTTTTATCTGTTTGCGTTCCGCTTTCCACACTTCCCACACAGGCGGCAACAGCCGCTGCGGCGAATCGGAACGAAGCTTGTCGAACTTTGTTATTTTCTTATCAACTGCATTGTAGCGCTTTTCAACCCGTTTGAAAAGCCCTTTTTTGCATTTCTACTTTTTTAACAAAGCCGTCTTATTTTTAACGTTACGTTTTTGTCAAATCGACGAAGCGCAAAAATACCGGGCGGAGCACTGCCCCGCCCGGCTGGAAATGCACTGTATTTGCTATGCAAAAGCATAGAAAAAGAAGAAATGTGCCATTTCCTCGCCCCTGCGGGGCAACCGGAAATGATGCGCAGAAACTTCATGCACCGGCATTTGCGCTTTTTCGTAGTGCAGCACGCATGCATGAAGTTTTACACCTGTGTCAGCGCCTGAACGACGCGCTCAAACTGCATGCTGTGCGATGCTTTGACGAGCACGCAGTCACCCGTCTGCAGCAGCTGCGGCAAGGCCGGGAGCAGCGCATCGAGCGTGTCAAACGACGCGGTCACAATAGCAGAGTTCGCCGCAGCGGCGCCGGCGGCGATATGTTTCGCCAGCTCCCCGCAGGTGATGACGAGCGACACGCCGGCTTCGGCCGCGCAGACGCCGGTCTCGCGGTGCAGGGCCGCGGCGTTGGCGCCGAGCTCGCCCATGTTGCCGAGGATGGCCACACGGCGGTCGGCCGGAAGCGTCGCCATGGAGCGCAGCGCCGCCGCCGTGGAATCGGGATTGGCGTTATAGCAGTCGTCAATGACCGTATAGCGCGCCGTGCGCACGACGCGCGCGCGGCTGCCGACCGGCTGATAGGCCGCGATGCCGCGGATGATCTCGGCATCCGTCAGGCCGTATTCGATGCCGACGGCCGCGCCCTCGAGCGCCGCATAGACCATGTGCTGCCCGTAGGCGGAGATGCGCACCGGGATGTGCCGCGTGCCCGCGACGATCGTGCAGGTGCTGCCCTCGTCGCCGAGGTCGCGCACATCGACTGCGCGCACGTCGCAGCCGGCCGAGAGGCCGAACGTCACCTTGCGCTGGCGGCATGTCATGGCGCGCAGCAGGTCGTCGTCCCCGTTGCAGAAGGCGACGGCGTCGTCCGGCATCGTATCGAGCACGGAGGTCTTTTCCTGCAGGACGCCGCGGCGGTCGCGCAAAAACTCCAGATGCGCGTGACCGATAATCGTAAAGAGCATGGCCGTCGGCTGCACCATGGCGGCCAGCGGCGCCATGTCGCCGAAGTGCGACACGCCCATCTCGATGACCGCGGCCTCGTGCTCCGGCTCGAGCCGGAAGAGCGTGAGCGGCACACCGAGCTGATTGTTGAAGTTCTTCTCGGTTTTCAGCGTGTTCCAGCGCTGCGAGAGCACGGACGCGACCATTTCCTTGGCCGTCGTCTTGCCGACGCTGCCGGTCACGCCGAGGACCGGGATGGCAAAGCGGGCGCGGTAGGCGCGCGCAAGCGTCTCGAGCGCGGCGGCTGTGTCCGGCACGCAGATGACCGGGCGAGTCTCCCCCGCCGGGACGCGCTGCGCAAGGCAGCAGGCCGCGCCGAGATCGAACGCCTTGCCGATGTAGTCGTGCCCGTCCACCCGCTCGCCGGGGATGGCGGCAAAGAGCGTGCCGGGCGTGACGGCGCGGCTGTCGATGACGACGCCGGTCACGGGTGCTGTCCCGTCGCCCGAGAGCACACCGCCGGTGATGGCGGCAATGTCCGATACACAGTAGCCCGTCATCGACTCACTTGTGCAGCGCAGCGGCGATGATCTGCTCGCACAGCTCGCTGTAGCTGATGCCGACGGCGGCGGCCTCCTGCGGCACGAGGCTGGTGGGCGTCATGCCGGGCAGGGTGTTGATCTCGAGGAACCAGAGCTCACCCTCCGCGTCGAGGATGAAGTCCGCGCGGGAATAGGCCGACAGATTCAGCGCGTGGAACACCGTGAGCGCAGCGTCGGCCAGACGCTGCTCGGTCTCGGCCGGGATCTCGGCCGGGGTGATCTCTTTGGCTGCGCCGGGCTGGTACTTGTTGCGGTAGTCATAAAAGCCTTCAGCCGGGATAATCTCGATGCTGGGCAGGGCCTTGTCGCCAAGGATGCCGATCTGCACCTCGCGGCCGCTGATGTACTGCTCGATGAGGATGCGGCTGCCCTCGTGGGCGGCAGCTTCGAGCGCGGCGCGCAGCTCGGCCTCGTCATTGGCGATGGACACGCCGATGCTCGAGCCGGAATCGTCCGGCTTGACGACGCAGGGCAGCTTCGCCTGCGCGCAGACGGCGTCGATGTCCATGCCGTCGCTCTCGACGAGCATCCACGCCGGGGTCTTGACGCCGAGCGGCGCGACGACGCGCTTGGTCAGGTCCTTGTCCATGGCGATGGCGCTGCCGAGGTAGCCACTGCCGGTATAGGGGATGCCGAGCAGGTCGAGCGTCGCCTGCACGCGGCCGTCCTCGCCGGTGCGGCCGTGCAGGGCCAGAAACACGATGTCCGCCATGGCGCACACCTCGAGCACATGCTCACCGAACAGGCTCGGACTGCGGAGCTTGCGCTGCGCGCGCACGCTCTCCAGATCCGGCGCGCTCTCATCGATGTGCGTGCCGCCGAGGGCCGGCGGGTTGTCAAAGATCGTGGCGATGTCGCCGGTATAGTCCTCAAGGCCGAAAAACATATCCAGCAGCACGACCTGGTGGCCGCTCTCCTGGAGCGCGCCGGCAATTTTCGTGCCGCTCGAGATCGAGACGTTGCGCTCGGGACTCAGGCCGCCGCAAAGAACTGCAATTTTCATTGGGAATACCCCCTTCGTTTTCTCATAGAACCATCCTCGGACGGTATTGTTTGATTATATCACACTATGCACTTGCATTCAAATATAGATTTCCCGAAAAAAGGGCGTGAAAGTTGCGCCATTGTGTGCTATACTCCTAATGTTACAGGAAAGGACGGAAAAGAGCCATGCATTATGTCGTGATGGATCTGGAATGGAATCAGGCGATGAGTTCCAAATCCTCCGTATTCAACAAGCTGCCCATTCACCTGCGCGGCGAGATCATCGAGATCGGCGCGGTGAAGCTCAACGAGGACATGACCCCCGGCGAAGAATTTCAGATCGATGTCAAGCCCATGTACTTCAAGCGCATGCACTACAAGGTCAAAAAGCTCACCGGCTTCGACCGCGAGCGTCTGGCCGCCGGCGTGAGTTTTCCGGAGGCGCTGGCGCAGTTTCGCGCCTGGTGCGGTGACGATGTGACGTTCCTCACCTGGGGCTGCGACGATCAGGGCATCCTCGAGCAGAACATCATCATCCACGATCTGGACTGGGACTGGATCGCCGGCTGGATCAACCTCCAGCTCATCTACAACCTCCAGACCGACGGCGACCGCAACCAGAAATCGCTCGCCACGGCGATGGAGCACTTCGCCATCGAGCAGACGCGCATCGCGCATGACGCGCTCGGCGACGCGTACAACACCGCGCTCGTGTGCACGCACCTGAACATGGAGAAGGGGCTGGCGGATTACCACGACGCCGCGCAGAAGCTCACGACCCGGCTGCCGAAGGAGCATCACGGCGAGAATAACGGCCCCGACCCGATCGAGCACGTGGCGTCGGAGTCCTACGCCACGAAGTCGGAGCTTTTCGGCGACGCCGCGTTCGTCACCCCCTGCTGCCCGCTGTGCAGCGGCGAGGTGCGCTACAGCAAGTGGGTCAATCAGGGCGACCAGCGCTATATGACGCTCGGTGAGTGTCCGACGGACGGCAAACTGCTCGTGCGGCTGAAGTTCCGCAAGGCGGACGACTGCACCTGGAGCGCCACACGCCTGACCTATCAGGCGACGGACAGCATGGAGAGCTTCTACAAGGCCAAGGCGGCGCAGCCGCGCAAGCGCGGCCGCGGCAAATCCCGCCGCCGGCCGGCCAAGACCGCGCTGTCAGCCCCACAATGAACCGAAAACGCAGACCCGCGGCCCCGGTACTCAGTACCGGGGCCGCGGGTTTTGTATGTCCTTACACGTGCTGGGTCTGCGCTTCGAAATAGGCGCGGGTCGTGTCCGCGTCGTAGAGGATGCGGGCCTTGAGCTCGTCGACAGAGGCAAACTTCTGCTCCGGGCGCAGGAACTTGTAAAACTCCAGCCGCACCTGACGGTTGTAGAGGTTGCCGTGGTAGTCGAGGATGAAGCTCTCGACGCTCACGCGCTGGCCGCCGCTGACCGTCGGCCGCACGCCGACATTCGTGACGGCGTAATGCTCGCTGCCGTCGTCGAGATACACCTTTGCGGCGTACACACCGTGGCGCGGCACGAGCACCCCGTCCGGAAACTGCATGTTGATCGTGGGCGTGCCCATCTTCGTGCCAAGGCGGTAGCCATAGTGCACCGTGTCCGACAGGGTGTGCGGATGGCCGAGGAAGGCGTTGGCGCGCTCGACCTCGCCGTTTTCAAGCAGCTCGCGGATATAAGTGGAGCTGACGACGCGGCCGTCGAGCGTGACGGCGGGAATAACGTCGCAGCCAAGGCCGCGCTCGGCGCAGTAGGCGGCGAGCTTTTCCGCCGTGCCCTCGCCCCGCCAGCCAAAGCTGAAGTCGTGCCCGACGACGAATGCCGCCGCGTCCATCTCGTCGACAAGCGTCTGGATGAACGTCTGCCACGGCATCTGCATGACCGTGCAGTCAAAGTGGATAAAGACCACGCTCTCGATGCCGAACAGGCGGCGGATGAGCTCCTCGCGGCCGTGGGCGCTGTTGATGAGCGGGACCTCCGTGCCGAACACGAGCGTGTCCGGATGCACGTCAAAGCTCATGACCGTGGGGATGGCCCCCATCTCCCCGGCACGTGCGACCGTGCGGCGCATGAGCGCGGCATGGCCGATATGGATCCCGTCAAAAAAGCCCAGGGCTATGACACGTTTCTGGTTTTCCATACGTCAAGAAACCTCGAAAAAACTTTTGATCGTGACGGCCGTGCCGTCCGTGGCCTGCGCCAGCAGGAGAAACTCCCCCGACGCAGCATAGATGCGGTAAGTCCCGTCCGGTAAGCTGAGCGCGAACGGATTGCCGCAGCGGGCAAGGCGCTCCGCCTTCGCGTCTACGGTGACCTGCGGCGCGTCCGGCCAGAGGCTGTCCACCGGCAGGAGCAAGCGCTGCGCCGCCTCGCGCGGCAGCGCGCACAGCTCGTCCATGGTGTGCGCATCCTCCACGCGATACCCGCCGACCGCCGTCCGGCGCAGGGCGCTCATCACGCCGCCGCAGCCGAGGGCCGCGCCGATATCGTGGCAGAGGGTGCGGATGTAGGTGCCCTTCGAGCAGCGGACGCGCAGAACATAATCCCCGTCCGCCTCGCCGAGCACGGTCAGCTCCTCGATCGTGATCGGTCGCGCTTCGCGCGCGACCTCGCCGCCGCGGCGGGCGATCTCATAGAGCTTTTTCCCGTCGACCTTGAGGGCCGAATACATCGGCGGCACCTGCAGGATGTCCCCGCGAAACTGCGGCAGCATCGCCTCCAGCTCCGCGCGGGTGACGCGCCGGTCGCAGCGGCTGAGCACCGTGCCGGTCGTGTCCTGCGTGTCGGTCGTGAGGCCGAGGCGCAGGCGCGCCTCATAGCACTTGCTATGATTTTCGGAAAACGACACCGCGCGCGTCGCGCGGCCGGCGAACACGACCAGCAGGCCGGTCGCCATCGGGTCGAGCGTGCCGGAATGGCCCATGCGCCGCTCGCCGAGCACGCCGCGGAGCTTGGCCACGACGTCGTGGCTCGTCCAGTCCGCGGGCTTATCGACCAGCAGGATCCCGTTCATGCGGGCCACACCTGGTCGATGGCTGCAAGGATTTTTTCCACGGCCGTCTCCGTGTCACACGCCAGCGTGCAGCCGGAGGCCATCTTGTGGCCGCCGCCGCCGTAGACCGCGCAGATGGCGCACGAATCCACCTCGGGGTTCGAGCGCACGGAGATCTTGCTGCGGCCGTCGCGCAGCTCGCGGATCGTGACGCTCACGACCGCGCCCTCCGCCCGACCGGGCAGACCGGCAATGTCGTCGCAGTCATCCTCCGTCGCGTGTACGCCGTCGATCAGCGCGCGCGTGACGACCGCGATGGCGACCTGACCGCCGCGGAAAAAGCGCATGCCGGAATAGATCTGCCCCACGAGCGCCATGCGCGCGCGGGAGATCTTGCGGAAAAAGTCCATGCTGATCTTTCGATTATCGGCGCCGAGCTCCAGCAGCCGCGCCGCCGCGCGCAGGGTGGCGGCGTTCGTGTTCGCGTACTGGAAGCAGCCGGTGTCCGTCGTGACGGCGATGTACAGAAGGTTTGCCTCCTGCTCCGTGACGCTGCCGGTCAGCAGCTCGATCACATCGAGCACCGCCTCGCCGCAGGCGGACTTTTCCGCGTGCAGGAGCGTGGCCCCGGCGTACAGCGCGTTCGACGGATGGTGGTCGATGCACAGATCGACCGCGCCGGAAAAGCCCTGCGGAAACAGGTCCGGCGTCGCGATATCGACCGCGACCACGCACGCGGGCACAAAATCCGCAGGCGCAAAAAACTGCGCCACATACGGCAGATAGCGCGCCGTCGTCTCCGGATTGGGGAACAGGTACGCCGTCTTGCCCATGCGGCGCAGCGCGCTGCAAAGCGCCGCACCGCTCCCGAGCGTGTCACCGTCCGGGCGCAGGTGCGACAGGATCAGAATCGCGTCGCGGTCGCGCAGCGCCGCGGCAAACTCCCGATCATTCATACTTTAAGCCTCTCTTCCGGCGTCCTTGTCGTGCAGCTGCTCGATCAGGGCGCTGATGTGCGCGCCCTCCTCGATCGAGTGGTCGATCTCGAACACCAGTTCCGGGGTGTAGCGCAGGTCCAGCACGGTGCCCAGCTCATGGCGCAGCCAGCCGGAGGCCGAACGCAGCCCCTTTTTGAATTCCTTCTCGTTTTCCATGCCGAGCACGGAAAGCCAGATTTTTGAATAGCGCAGGTCGCCCGTCGTCTCGACGCGGGTGACGCTGATCATCCCCTGCTGCACCCGGGGGTCTTTGACCTGGGTGAGCAGGTTTGCCAGCACGCGCTGGATATCATCATTCGTTCTTGCCAGTTTATTGGAAGCCATAGGAAACTCCTTTTACTGCTTGATCTCCTCCATGACGAACACTTCGATCACGTCGCCGACCTTGACGTCGTTGTACTTGTCGACCTGCAGGCCGCACTCGTAGCCGGCGGCGACTTCCTTAACGTCGTCCTTGAAGCGGCGCAGGGACGCGAGGTCGCCCTCGAACACGACGATGTTGTCGCGCACGACGCGGACCTTGCTGTTGCGCACGATCTTGCCGTCGGTGACGTAGCCGCCGCAGACGGTGCCGACCTTGGAGACCTTGAAGGTCTGGCGGATCTCGACGTGGCCGATGATCTGCTCCTGGAACTTCGGGGCGAGCATGCCCTTCATGGCCGCCTCGATCTCGTTGATGCAGTCATAGATGACACGGTACATGCGGATCTCCACATTGCTGCGGGCGGCGTTGTCGCGCGCGGCCGCGTCTGGACGGACGTTGAAGCCGACGATGATCGCGTTCGACGTGGCGGCGAGCATAACGTCGGACTCGTTGATGGCGCCGACGCCGGAGTGGATGACCTGCACGCGCACTTCCTCGTTCGAGAGCTTCTCGAGCGAGGACTTGACGGCCTCGGCGCTGCCCTGCACGTCGGCCTTGACGATGATGTTGAAGTCCTTCATCTCGCCCTGCTGGATGCGGGAGAACAGGTCGTCGAGCGAAACCTTCTTGCTGCCGGCGTTGGCGGCGTCCTTCTTCTGCTGCTTGCGCTGCTCCACGAGCTCGCGCGCCATGCGCTCGTCGGCGACGGCGTTGAACGTATCGCCCGCGCTCGGCACCTCAGACATGCCGGCGATCTCGACCGGGATAGACGGGCCGGCCTTCGTCACGCGCTGACCCTTATCGTTGGTCATCGTGCGCACACGGCCGACGGCCGTACCGGCGATGATGATGTCGCCCTGATTGAGCGTGCCGTTCTGCACGAGCACGGTCATGATCGGGCCGCGGCCCTTGTCCATGCGGGCCTCAATGACCGTGCCGCGGGCGGCGCGGTTGGGATTGGCCTTGAGCTCCAGAATTTCGGCGAGCAGGACCAGGTTTTCGAGCAGTTTGTCCACGCCCTCGCCGGTCTTGGCCGAGATCGGGCAGACGATCGTCTCGCCGCCCCACTCTTCGGGCACGAGGCCGTACTCCGTGAGCTGCTGCTTGATGCGGTCAGGATTCGCGCCGTGGACGTCCATCTTGTTGATGGCCACGACCAGCGGGACGCCGGCGGCCTTGGCGTGGTTGATGGACTCGACCGTCTGCGGCATGATGCCGTCATCGGCCGCGACGACGAGGATGGCGATGTCCGTGACCATGGCGCCGCGGGCGCGCATGGACGTGAACGCCTCATGGCCCGGGGTGTCGAGGAAGGTGACGGGCTTGCCGTCGACCATGACACGGTAAGCGCCGATGTGCTGCGTGATGCCGCCGGCCTCGCCGGCCGCGACGTTCGTGCGGCGGATGCGGTCGAGCAGGCTGGTCTTGCCGTGGTCGACGTGGCCCATGACCACCACGACCGGGGCGCGCGGGACGAGTTCGTCTTCGCTGTCCTCGCGGTCGTCGATCAGGCGCTCTTCGACCGTCACGATGACCTCGTGCTCGACCTTGCAGCCGAGCTCCATGGCCACGAGCGCAGCGGTGTCGTAATCAATGGTATCGGACAGCGACGCCATGACGCCCATCTTCACGAGACGGCGCACGACCTCGGCGCCGGTTTTTTTCATGCGGGACGCGAGCTCGCCGACGGAGATCGTATCCGGGATCTGCACCTTGAGCTGCTGCTTTTTCGCGATCTCGAGCTGCAGCTTCTGCATCTTGTCGCGCTCCTCCTGACGGCGCTTGGCGCCGGCGGCGGGGTTCTGCGGACGCTGACGGTTGCGGTTCTGGATCTTCTGCTTGCCGCCGCGCTTGTTCTGCGCGCGCTCGGGCACGAGATCGTCCAGCCGCTGGTCGTACTTGGACAGGTTCGTCGTCGCGCCGCGGGTATCGACGACGCGGCGCTCGGCCACCTGACGCGGCTGGTGCGGCTTGTCGTCCTTTTTGGGCTTCGGCTGCTGCGGCTGGGATGCCTGCTGCGGCTGCTTTGCGGGCGCGGCCTCGGCTTTCGGCGCTTCGGCCTGCGCGGCCGGGGCTGCCTGCGGCTTGGCCTTCGGCTGGTCCGGCACTTTGTAGAGCTCCTCCAGGCTGGCCGCCTGATGATGCTGCGTGAGATACTCAAAGATGTCGTTGAGCTCGTCGTCCTCCAGCACCTGCATATGATTTTTCGGAGTGGTGGCATAATCCGTCAGGATCTGCGTGATCTCCTTCGAGGTCATGCCGAAATCCTTCGCCACCTCATGCACTCTGTATTTAATCAATCCGCTCATACTTGTTTCCTCCTCTTGCCGTTGCGCCCGCCGCGTATCTGCGCCGTGCCCGTGTCTGTTCTCGTCTGTGCGGCAAGCTCTGCCGCCGTGTTGCTGTATTGCTCCGGATCCGCCTGCGCCAGCGCAGACACAAAGGCCTTCGCCAGACCCGGATCGGTGACCGCCGCGATGGCGCAGCCGGTCTTGCCGAGCCGGTCGGACAGTGCCTGCTTCGTGTACGGCAGGCGCAGCAGCGGCGCCTGCGCCGCATAGGCAAAGCCCTCGGCGCGCTTGCGCGCATTGTCCGATGCGTCCTGCGCCAGCAGCAGCAGGCACGCCTTTCCGGCGCGCGCCGCTGCTCCGGCGTCATGCTCCCCGAGCGCGATGCGCCCGGCCTTGCGCATGAGGCCGAGATAGTTGGCTGCTTTATCCGTCGCCGAGCACCTCCAGTTCCGCTGTGAGCTGCTCATAGATCTCCGCCGGGATGGGCACGTCGAACGCGCGCTCGAGCGCACGGTTCTTCTGCGCCTTTTTCAGGCACGCGGCCTTCGGGCACAGATACGCGCCGCGGCCCGCCGCCTTGCCGCGCGCATCGAGCGAGATGGCTCCGTCGGGCGCGCGCACCACCCGGATGAGCTCCGGCTTGGGCTTCTTTTCACGGCAGCCGACGCACTGCCGCTGGGGAATGGACTTGGGCATGGGTGACTGCCTCCTTTCGGTTTACGCCTCGCTCTCCGGCTTGATGTCGATCTTATAGCCGGTGAGCTTTGCGGCCAGGCGGGCGTTCTGCCCTTCCTTGCCGATGGCGAGCGAGAGCTGGTTATCCGGCACGATGACGCGGCAGCTCTTGCCCTCGTCGAGCAGGGTCACTTCCAGCACCTCGGATGGTGCCAGCGCGGCCGCGATGAATTCCTCCGGCACCTCGCTGTACTTGACGATGTCGATCTTCTCGCCGCCGAGCTCATTGACGACGCTCGCGACACGGCCGCCCTTCGGGCCGACGCAGGCGCCGATCGGGTCGATGACCGGATCCTCCGCCCAGACGGCCATCTTCGTGCGGCTGCCGGCCTCACGGGCGATGGACTTGATCTCGACCGTGCCGTCGAAGATCTCCGGCACCTCGAGCTCGAACAGGCGCTTGACCAGACCCGGATGCGTCCGGCTGATGAGCACCTGCGGGCCGCGCGTGCTGTTGCGCACCTCGACCACGTAGACCTTGATGCGGTCGCCCTCATGCAGCACCTCGCCGCGGATGCACTCCGCCGGGGCGAGCATGGCCTCGGTATAGTCCGAGTTGGAGCTGATCTTCAAAAACGCGCAGCCGGTGCGCGGGTCGATCTTATTGACGACGCCGGTGAGGATCTCATGCTCCTTGGAGTTGAACTCCTCGTAGATCATGCCGCGCTCCGCCTCGCGGATGCCCTGAATGATGACCTGCTTGGCTGCCTGCGCCGCGATGCGGCCGAACTGCTTGGTCTCGACCGGGACGCTGACCACGTCGCCGATCTTGGCGCGCTTGCTGATGCGATGCGCCGCTTCCTCGCTGATCTCAACATACGGGTCAATAACGCGCGCGACGACCGTTTTCTTGACGACCATCTCGATCTTCTTTTTGTCCTCGTCGAGAATGACCTCCACGTTGTCCTCACAGTCGGGCGTGTCCTTGCGGAACGCCGTCAGCATGGCCTGGCGGATCTTCTCATACATATATTCGCGCGGAATACCTTTTTCTTTTTCGATATCTGCAACTGCGTCAAAAAATTCTGCGTTCATGGTCGAATTCCCTTTCCTTATATGGTCAGGTGCAGGCGCACCTGTGCGATGGCGGATTTTTGAAAGACACGGCGGGTCTTGCCGTCGGAGACGGTCACGTCCCCGTTGTCATACTGCTCGAGCGTGCCGATGTGCACCTTACTGCCGTCGACCGGCTGGTAGAGCCGCACCTCGACCTGTGCGCCGAGAAAGCGCGCGAAATCACTCGGGCGCTTGAGCTGCCGCTCCGCCCCCGCGGACGACACCTCGAAAATATAGCTGTCGGGAATGGGGTCAGCCTCGTCGAGGATCGGATCGAGCGCGCGGCTGAAATCCTCGCAGTCCTGGATCGACACACCGTCCGGCTTGTCGATATACACACGCAGGTAGCGGCTGCCCGCTTCCTTGACGTACTCCACGTCCCAGATCTCGCACCCCTGCTGCGCGGCCACAGGCTCGGCCAGCGCCAGGACGGCGTCTGTCAATTTACTCATAGATCACCATTCCACTTTCTGACACTTCGAAAGACATCAAGAAAAAGAGTGGGCGGGTGCCCACTCTGTAAAATCCTGCTTCCTTCGTACGGCAATATCATACCATCCCGCGCCGGACAATGCAAGCCTTTTTTTGCGCTGCCGGGCGCTTACTGGTACAGTGCCACGAATTCCTCCAGGCAGAGGTTGTGCTCGGTCATGAACTGCGCCGCCGCGTCACCGACATAGCGCACGTGCCACGGCTCGTTGCGGCCGGTGATGCTGACCTTGTCCGACGGGTAGCGGATGACGAAGCCGTAGTCCGCGCAGTTGTCGGCCAGCCACGTCAGAAAGCGCGCGTTGACCGTGTCCACACTCAGCGAGGAATAATACTGGTCGACGATGTCCGCGCCGAGGCCGGTCTGATGGTCGCTCGTGCCGGGGGGCGCGGCGATGCGCGCGGCAGCCGTCTCGGCCTCGTCGCGGGTATCGCCCTTGCGCATGTTTTCGCTGACCTGATCCTCGTACTGCTGCTTCTGCGTGAGGTACGGGCGGTAGGCACAGTAGATATACGGGCTCCAGCCGGCGTCCCGGGCCGCCTTGAGCAGTGCGTTGAGCGCATCGACGGCGCGGGAATCGAATGTGGACTGTGAGCCGCTGATCTTGCTCACGTCCGGAACATAGTCGCTGATATTATGTGCCTGACTCGCAATGAGATACTCCCAGGAGGAAATATCCACATCCGGCAGGTCGTCGTACTCTTTCGTGTCGGGCTTTGCCGTCGTCTGGATGTCCGGCGGAAGGATCAGATCCGTCGGCGCAGCGGGCGCGGCGTTGCTGCGCGCCTCATTGACGCGCGAGAGGATGAGCATGGCGCACACGACGACCAGGACCGTCAGCGCCACCGACAGCCAAAGACGTTTGTTCTTCATACAGATCCCTCCCGGACGAAAAAATGAAAAGCAGCTCACATGAGCTGCTTTTCAGGATAGCATATTTTTCGCGTCCCGGCAAGTCCCCCATCACAGATCGACCCGCTCGTAGTTTTTGGCCGCCTTCCGGTACGCCAGCCACGACAGCAGCGCAAACGCCGCCAGCCCCACGGCCAGCACCGGCAGCTGCCGCACCTGACCGGCCGCGTCGGTCGCATCGAGATACGGCCCGACGACCGGGAAATGAGACAGCGCCTCGACGAGTACCATGAGCACCGTCATCGGAATGACCGCGAGCAGAAACGCCCGCCCGGCGCGGATGGCCGTCTTATAAAACACGGGCAGGAACACGATGTTGAACACGCCGTAGATCAGCAGCACGGAGCCGAAGAGCGCGACGTTTGCATCGATGCCGGCGAGGTTCGTGCCGTTGGGGTTGATGCGCGCGGAGAGAAACGCGAACGGCACCGCGATCACGAGCTCCGCCAGCTCCACCGCCACGACGAGCCAGGCGCGGGCGCGCACCTGGTCGCGCTTCGTGACCGGCAGCACGGCGCAGTAATAGACGTCCTTATTCTCGCGGCCGTTGAGGAACGTGAAGAAAATGCCGAGCAGGCCGTAGAAAAACACGACCGTGTACGGATAGTTCGGGATGATGAGCATGACGCCGAAGAGCGCGAACACGTACATCATCGGATGCGCCGCGAGGCGCAGGTCCTTAGAGAAAATCTTCGCTGTCATAGCTTCTCCTTTCCACACGCACAAGAATGTCCTCGAGCGACATCTGCCCGTCGCCGAACTGCGCGCGATAGCGCGCGAGAAAACCGTCGCGCGTGTCGCTGCACAGGATCTGCCCGTCTTTGATCATCGTGATATGCGAGGCGCACTTTTCAAGGTCGGACGTGATGTGCGTCGAGAACAGGATGCTGCGCTCGCCGCTTTTGACCACACCGCGAAACAGCTCCATGAGCTCGTCGCGCGACACGGGGTCGAGCCCGCTCGTCGGCTCATCGAGGATGAGCAGGCGCGCATCGTGCGAGAGCGCGAGCGCGAGCATGTACTTCACGCGCATGCCGGACGAAAGCTGCGAGACCTTCTTCGTCTCATCGAGCGCGAACAGCTGCAGGTAGTGCCGGTATTTGTCCTCGTCCCAGCGGTCGTAAAACGTGCGCGTCACGTTCGTGATGCTGCGCAGCTTTTTGTTCGGGTAAAAGTCCACGCCGCCGAGCACCACGCCGAGCTGCTGCTTGCACGCCGGCTCATTAACGTAAAAATCCTGACCGAACATGGTCACGCGGCCGCTGTCCGGATGCACAAGGTTGAGCATGGACTTGATGGTCGTGCTCTTGCCGGCGCCGTTGCGGCCGATAAAGCCCATGATGGTGCCCGGCGCCACCGCGAACGACACGTCGCGCAGCTGAAATGCCGGATAGGTCTTGCACAGGCCCTCCACTTCCAGAATGTTCACTCGCCGTCCCCCCTCTTCTTCAGCTCCCGCTCCAGCGCGGAGGCAAACACCTGCGTCTCAGCCTCGGGCACGCCGGGCGCCGCCGCTTTCGCGCCGCTGTCAAACACTGCGCGCACGAACGAATCATAGTAGCTGCTGCTCTGCAGCGCGATGCCGCGCTCGCGGTCCGCCAGCAGGATGAGCGAATCCCCCGGCTCGAGGCCGAACATTGCGCGCACCTCCTTCGGGATCACGATCTGCCCCTTCGGGCCGATGCGCACCGTGGTCATGAATTTGTCCTGCATGGTCTCCATGCGATCCGCCTCCTGTAAGAATCGTATTACTTTTCTTACTTTGTACCACAAGTTGAACGAATTGTCAATCCGTTTTTGCGTTCATTTGCGTAAAATCAGGGTTATGTAAACCAAAATGGGCAAAAAACGATCCCCTGCCAGCCGACAGGGGATCTGTTGCATATGAGATAACTTAGAGCGCCTCGACGTCCTTGATGAAAGCCTGGATGGCATCTTCCGGAACGAGCTTCTTGCTGCGAACGAGATTGACGATGTCGCCGACGGTCTTCTTGTAGAAGAGCTTCAGGGGATACTTGGTCAGAGACGGAACCGTCTTCATCATGATTTCCTTGCCGTTCATGTCCTCGATAAACGTCTTAACACTCAGAGTTTTGTAATCCATGATATGTTCTCCTTTCAATTTTGAGCACACCGGCCATTTTTCAATCTGGAATGGCCTTCTGTTCAAAGATTAACGCTTTTTGGTGATTTTGTCAAGTATAACGTGTAATTTTCTTGGTCGGGCCGTCATTTTTTATCCAATAGTCAACACGATGTTGTGTAACATTTGCGCACATCCGGAAAATTGTGTGGCAGGCAAGTGTACTTGCAGCCGCCGAATAGAATAGCCTCAGGCAGAAACGGAGGGCTGAAAATGCTGTACAGTACCCTGATGCTGATGATGAGCAGTGCATTTCTGATGCTGCGCCTGACCCCCGGCGGCTCCTTCCCGCGCCCGCTGAGCGAGGCCGAGGAGCGCAAATACCTCGACGCATGGCTGCAGGGCGACCTGGAGGCGCGCAACGTGCTCATTGAACGCAACCTGCGGCTGGTGGCGCACATCATCAAAAAATACTACACGCACTATGACGACACGGACGATCTGATCTCAATCGGCACGATCGGACTCATCAAGGGCATCAACACCTACCGGCCCGACAAAGGCGTGCGGCTGGCGACGTATGCCAGCAAGTGCGCCGAAAACGAGATCCTGATGTATTTTCGCAGCACGCGCAAGAACGCGTCGGAAATGCTGCTCTCGGACGTGCTCGACACGGACGGCGACGGCAACAGCCTGTCGCTGATCGACATTCTGTCCGAGGACGACGACATGGATGAACATCTGCAGGCGGACGAGGTCAGCCGGGCGCTGCGGCGCTGCATCGATGAAGTGCTCGACGCGCGCGAGGCGGAGATCATCCGCCTGCGCTACGCCATCGGCGGCGGCGAGGCACTGACGCAGCGCGAGACCGCGCAGCGCTGCGGCATCAGCCGCTCCTACGTCTCACGCATCGAGAAAAAGGCCATTGAAAAGCTGCGCGCCGCGCTGCAGGCCGACGGTTACTGACCGCCCGCAGCCGTGTTTGCATTGACAAGGGGCGCAAAACACGGTAAAATTGCGGCGAAATGACAGGAGATGATACCATGGCGGAACAGGATCCCAACACCATGATGCACACGCACGTGGACGAAAACGGCAACGTCATCACCCACTGCCACGGCAGCGAGGGGCACACCCATGCGCACCCGCACACCCACACGCAGACCAAGGCGGTCGTCAACCGGCTGGCCCGCGCGATCGGCCATCTGGAGTCGGTCAAGCGCATGGTCGAGGACGGGCGCGACTGCGCCGAGGTGCTCATCCAGCTTGCGGCCGTGCGCTCGGCGCTCAACAACACCGCAAAGATTATCCTGAAGGATCACATCGACCACTGTCTGGCCGACGCCGTGGAGACCGGCGACCAGCAGGCCATCGACGAGCTGAATCAGGCGATCGAAAAATTCATGAATTGACGGAAATCGACGCATCTCTCCGCCACGCCGGCGGAGGGATGCGCCCTATCTGCACACAGAAAAAAGGACGCCCGGACGGGCGTCCTTTTCGGTTATTGGGATTATGCGGCCTTTTCCACCGAGAGGACCGTACCGGTCTGCTGATCGACGGTCACAACAAAGTCGGGGTGGAAATAGTACCACGTGGTGAGCGTCACGCGATAGACCGGCTGCGCACCGCTCTCGTCGAGCTGAACATCCCACGCGGCAAGATCACGCTCGGAGATGCCGGCCGCCGCGAGAGCGATCTTCAGCGCCTGCTCCTGTGTAATCGGGCCGACGGGCGGCGTGGGGGTCGGTGTCGGCGTCGGTGTCGGCGTCGGTGTCGGCGTCGGTGTTGGCGTCGGAGTGGGTGTCGGCGTCGGCGTCGGCGTTGGCGTCGGAGTGGGTGTCGGTGTCGGAGTCGGGGTCGGGGTGGGTGTCGGCGTCACGGGCAGATTCGGATTCGGCTGCACCGTCGGCGGCACCGGAAGGATCTTCTCTTCCTCCGGCTGCTTCGGCTCATCGCCCGTCAGGCTGCAAACCTCGGCCGTCTCGGCATCCACGCTGCACACATAGTGCCGCTCACCGTCCGAGAGCACAAACTCCATGACCATCTCGCCGTCAATGAGCGTAAAGCGCATGCTCGCCTGCGTCACATCCGCCGTATCCAGACCGCAGCGCTCGAGCGCAGCCTGCAGCGCCTCGTCATACGGAACATATGCACCGGTGCTCGCCGCACCGATGGATGCGGTGCCGGGCAGCTCCACTTTATTGGAAGCCGCCAGAATGTTCAGATCATTGATCGGCAGGCCGACCAGCTCGCTGCCGGTCAGCTCCTGCACCTGAGCGCTGATCTGCCGGATCAGCATTGCCTTGCCGGCGCTGACGCCCATGGCAGAGGCATAGGCCTCCAGCCCGGGATCGTCCTCCAGCACCTGCGCAAGGACCGCAGGCTCCATGTCGCAGTCCGTCTGCGCATTCTCCACAGCCGCTGCCAACCGGTCGCGCAGACGCGCATCGCCCTTGCCGGCCTCGACCGTCACAAGGATCGAATTCGCATCCGCCGAGACATAGCCGTCGGCCTGCATATTGGCGACGATCGCATCCGCCGCCGCCTGCAGGGACTGATTGCGCAGCTCCAGATCGTCGAGCACAAACTGGGCGTCCGGGTTGCACGCGCGGGCGGACAAGACCCGGCCGAGCTTGTTGACCGTCAGCTCGATGCTGGGGTTGGCATCGAGCGTGGCGACGCCGCTGGGCACCTGCGTGGCATACAGTCCGCCGCCGAGCACGGCCAGGAAGAACACCGCCGCCGCTGCGACCCAGCGCTTCCACGCGCCGCGGCGACGTCCGCGCTCCGGCATCGGGACGACCTTCTCCTCCTCCGGCTGCTGCGCCGGGGCCTGCACGCGCGCGAGGATGCTGCTCCAGCAATCCGGCGTTTCGGCAACGACCTCGGTCCGCAGCTGTTCCAGCAATTCCTTATCGGTCAAGATCGTCACCTCCCATCGAAGTGCGCAGCTTCGCCAGTGCGCGGTTATATCGTGAAATGGCTGTTGCCTGCGGGATACCCAGCAGGTCAGCAACTTCTCTGTGCTTGAGGCCGGACAGCGCGTGCAGCATCACGATCTGCCGCTCGCTGTCCGTGAGTGTATGCAGCACTTTCTCAAGCACCATATGATTCTCCGTCGTCTGATAAGCGTCATGCGTATCCTCCACATGAAACAGCTCGTCAAAGGACAGGTTTTTGCTTTCGGCCTTGCGCAGGCGCATCAGCGCCAGGTTGCGCGCGATCGTCAGCAGCCACGCCATCGGTTTGCCCGACGGCTGATAGCCCGGCGCCGACTGCATCACGCTCACAAACGTGTCCTGCATCACATCCTCCGCCGCCGTTGGATCCCGAAGGATGGACAGCGCGAAGCCGTAAATGGAGGAGGACGTCTGGCGATACAGCACTTCCAGCGCGGCAGTGTCACCCTGCGCGATGCGCAGAATGAGCGCATCATCCGGCGGCTGGCCACTGGCCGTGCACGAACCGGCGATGTGCATGTCGTCATTTTGCATAGAATTACCCCACATGAGAATAATGCCTGAAAACGAATTTTAATGCAAAAAAATCTGGATTCGACAAATTTTTCTGCGCAAAAGTCGTCTTGGGCTCACAAACTCTTCTTAACCATTTATCATACGTGAAAAACGTCGGTTTGTAAAGCAGGAATTCCAAACTTTTCTAAGGAAACAAGCGCTTCTAGGGATCCTGTACCGCCGTCACCTCAAGCGCATGGTTGAGCAGCACGCCGAGGATGAGCAGCAGACCGAACGCCTGAAACCAGAACAGCAAAATCACGACCGACGCGAGCGAGCCGTACACGAGCGAATACTTCGTGCTGTTGCCGATCAGCCACGACAGCAGGATACTCATGCACACGATCGCCACGGCGGAAAACACCGCCCCCGGGAGCACCCGGTGCTGCGGCCGGCGCGGCGTGGTGAGCCGATAGAGGATGAGGATCATCATCAGCAGGATGGCAAACAGGATCAAAAACCGCAGCCATGTCCACGACCAGACGATGCTCACATGCGGCAGCAGCGCATCGAGCCAGAGCAGAAAGCGCTTGCCGGTCAGCATGAGCAGGATGCACAGGTACAGCACCAGCAGAAACGCCACGGAAAAGGCCACGCTCACGATCGTGCTGCGCACGATGCCAAAGCGCTTGCCGCCGTGGATCTCACCGACGATGGCGGCCATGGCGCGGAAAGCGGCCGACGCGCTCGTAATCATGACAAACAGGGCGGCGAAGAACATGACCTCGCTCGTGTTGCCGGACACGTAGGTCAGAAACTCCGACACGAGCGCCTGCGTCTCGCGCGGGAGCACGAGCGTCTCGACGATGCGCAGCACGGCGGTCGGGTCGCGCAGGATGAGCGCGAGCAGGTCGTACATGCAGATGATGGCCGGGAACAGCGCCATGACCATGCAGTAGGCGAGCTCGGCCGCCGAGCGCGTCACGCGCCGGGCGAGAAACGTGTCCGCCATGGACATCACAACGCGGGTAATGCGCCAGTTTTTCAAGCGGCTGCCTCCTCCGGTAGAATACAAAAACCGCCTTCACGGGAGCGAAGGCGGTTTGGGTCAAAATGTGTCGAATTACTTGGAATTGAAGATCTTAAAGATGCTGTCGAACGGATCTTCCTCCGCGGGTGCGGCGGTATCCGCAGCCGGGGCAGCGGCCGGAGCCGGAGCGGCCGGGGCGGCCGGGGCAGCCGGAGCGGCAGCCTTGGCAGCGGTGGAAGCGGCCGTGTAAAGACCGGCAGCGGGCGCCTGCGCCGGAGCGGCGGCAGACTGCTCGGCCTGTGCCTTGCCCGGCTCGTCAAAGCCGGTGGCGATGACGGACACGCGGATCTCGTCATCGAGCGAGGGATCGAAGCTCGCGCCGAAGATGATGTTGGCGTCCGGGTGTGCGGCCTCCTGCACGAGGTTGGCGGCCGTCTCGACATCCTCCAGGCCCATATCCTCGGAGCCGGTGATGTTGATGAGCACGCCGCGCGCGCCGTTGATGGACGTCTCCATAAGCGGGCTGGCCACGGCCATGCGGGCGGCGTCCTCCGCCTTGCCCTTGCCGGCGGCGCGGCCGACGCCCATGTGGGCGAAGCCGGCGTCCTTCATGACGCAGGTGACGTCCGCAAAGTCGAGGTTGATGAAGCCGGTGTTCTTAATGAGGTCCGAGATGCTCACGACGGCCTGACGCAGAACATCGTCCGCGATCTCGAAGGCGTTGGCCAGCGTGACCTTCTGGTCGGTGGCGAACTTCAGCCGGTCGTTCGGGATGATGAGCAGGGAGTCGACCTTGCCCAGCAGCTCGTTGATGCCGACCATGGCCTGATCCATGCGGCGCTTGCCCTCGAACTTGAAGGGCTTGGTGACGACGCCGACGGTCAGGATGCCGGCCTCGCGGGCGATGTCCGCGATCGTGGGCGCTGCGCCCGTGCCGGTGCCGCCGCCCATGCCGGCGGTGATGAAGACCATGTCCGCATTTTCCAGGCTCTTGGCGATATTGTTGCGGCTCTCCTCGGCGCTGCGCTTGCCGACGTCGGGATCGCTGCCGGCGCCCTGACCATGGGTCAGCTTCTCGCCGATCTGGATCTTCTGATCCGCGCTGGAGACGGCCAGAGCCTGCTTATCTGTATTGACAGCCACGTACTCAATTCCCTGAGTGCCGGACTTAACCATGCGGTTTACGACGTTGTTGCCGGCCCCGCCGACGCCAACGACCTTGATGGTGACGACATTTTCCGGACCGGACTCGGTAGCAAAGGACATATTCGGTTCCTCCCTGTTGTTTCTATTTGTATCGGCAGCCGGCGCGTGCGCGCTCTGGGAGCCGTTTTTTGGCGGGTTTCGCTTCTGTTTGTTCTTATTCTTTCCCATTTTATATCGTTTTCCTTATCAGGTCAATCTTTTTTTGTGAACAATCAGCCGGGGCTGAAATGCGCGCGTTTGTCGATCGACAGGTCGATGGTGCCGGTGTCGCTGCCCGTGAGCTGGGAAACCGCGCTTTGCAGCATGCCGAATTTGTACTCGACATTTTCATTCGCGCCGAGGCGCACCGTGAACCGCCCGTCATAGGTAAAACCGGGGTTGGAGGCATCCGACAGGTCGATGACCGTGACCTTGGACGCCATGTCGCGCGTGAGCAGCTGGCCGAGGATCGCCGCGAGATACGTGACCTTCGGCGCGTCGGCCTCGCCGGCCTTGAGCACCTCGCCGACCTTCGGCTCGACCGGCGTGATGCCGTCGACCCGGGCAAGGCCGGTCAGCTCGCTCTCCGTGACGGACTTGAGCAGCTTGCAGTTCTGGTCCACGACCCAGTATCCGTCGTCCGCCTGCACATAGGCCATGGCGCTGCTCTCCTGGATCGTGATCGTGACGCGGTTGGGCAGCGCGCGCGTGACCTTCGCTTTGTCCACATACGGCAGCTTGCTGAAGATGCGGCTGGCCGCCGAAAAGCGGTTGATGAAAAACAGATTGTCACCCGTGCCGATGCCGGAGGCCTCGACGACCTCCTCGGCCGTGTAGATGGAGTTGCCCACCACCTCGACCTTTGCGACACGGAAAAATACGCTCATGCCCAGGACGAGCGCCGCGCAGATCAGCAGAAAGATCAGCGGCTGCAGCAGCGACCTGCCCCGGCCGCCGGACGGACGGAGATCGGAAGAGC
>ERZ809296.566-NODE-566-length-58113-cov-7.542974_pt1 | contig 58113 bp, 40 predicted proteins | sample MGYA00520511_ERZ809296 | MGnify/ENA primary metagenome ERZ809296 (study PRJEB31576, sample SAMEA3212662) | Homo sapiens | biome: human-gut; feature: human gut; material: fecal | place: Sweden | collected 2012 ...
CGTCCTGCTGTTCGCCTCGCTGGCTCTCTACACGCCCCTCGCGGCGCTGCTCTCCTTCGTGACCTTCCCGTGGACCCCGACGGGCGCGGACGTGAGCCTGCGGGTTCAAGTGCGCGACGCCTCGTACCTGACGAGCACCCTCGTGATTAAGCTGCCGGGCACGCCGGACCCGACGCCGGACCCGACGCCGGACCCGACGCCCGCGCCGGAGCCTTCTCCGGACCCGACGCCGGCGCCCGAGCCTACCCCGGACCCCACTCCGGCACCTGAGCCCGATCCGGCTCCCACCCCGCAGGGTGGCCAGTGGGTGAGCGATTCGGTCGGCTGGTGGTACCGCTATGCGGATGGGACCTATCCGGTGAGTCAGATGGTGCAGATCGGCAACTCGATCTACCGCTTTGGCGCGGATGGCTACATGCGTACCGGCTGGGTGAGCGAGGCTGGCGCGTGGTTCTACCACGATGCCCTGGGCGCTCAGGCCAGTGGCTGGGTGAAGGATGGTTCGTCCTGGTACTACCTGAACCCGGCGACCGGACAGATGGTGACGGGATGGATCCTCGATGGTCCGACCTGGTACTACCTGACGCCGGGAAGTGGCGCGATGGCTACCGGCTGGGTGAAGGACGGCTCGTCTTGGTACTTCATGGCCCCCAGCGGTGCGCTGACTACCGGTTGGCTGAAGGATGGTGGCTTCTGGTACTACCTGAGTACCGACTCGGGGGCGATGTACACCGGCGGTCACTGGATCGGCTGGAAGTGGTACTACTTCAACGAGTCGGGACGGCTCGTCGGCTGACATAGCTGCGAGACTGTTTGCCCGCGCCCCGGAGACTCTCCGGGGCGCGGGCATTTCTTCGACCGCTAGGTCGAGCCACGTGTGCTATGGCTTCGCGCGTGCTTGCTTGTAGGGGTGAATATGGCGCAAATCTTGGCTGTCGGTTGATTTGTCAGATTCGATGGAAAGATGTCATGAAACCCTAGAAAAAATGGGTGATATGCGGCTGTGATGTCGCCGATGAGTGCTCTCTATCGGTCCGGGTTGATGCATGGTACTACGCGCAAAGATGCCGTCTTATCAAGCGACACATGCTGAGAAGGAGTGTCTCAGGGGGTATCCGAAAACCCTATTGAGAGATATGTTTGACACAAGGGGTCGTGGTTGCAACACGGAGCCTTCACTTACCAACTGTCAATAGAAGGGGTCACAGATGTCCCATCGAAAGTTAACGGTGCTGGCGTTCGCGCTCGCCGGCGCCCTGTCCCTGACCGTGGTCAGCGTGCCCGCCGCCTTCGCGGCAGACGCCGGTGCCGCCGGTCGGGTGAACGCAGCCGCCCCGCTGCACGCCGACGCTGATGGCTTCACCATCGACGCCGATGGCGTGCTCGTGTCGTACACGGGCACTGCAACGGATGTCCGCATCCCCGACGGTGTCACCGAGATCGCTACGAACGCCTTTAATGGCGCGAGTCTGACGAGCGTGTGGATCCCCGCGAGCGTGCGCACAATCGACGACTATGTCTTTTCAGGCCAGCCGCTCACCCAGGTGACCTTCCAGGACGACGACGCACACCCCTCGCAGTTGGAGACGATCGGGGAGCGCGCCTTCGCATACACACCCCTGGAGAGCGTTTCCCTGCCTCGTTCTCTCAAGACGGCAGGCCTCGAGACCTTCAGCGATATGGCGAAGCTACGCTCCGTCAACGTCGGCCCAAATGTCCAGGCCGACGGCCTTTTTGCGGCATTTGCACGCACCCCGCTCCTGGAGAGCATCGAGGTTGACGCGGCGAACCAGAACTACCAGAGCCTCGACGGCGTCCTGTATACGAAGGGCCTGACGCACCTGGCGACATACCCGCAGGCGAAGAACTCGGGCGGCTCGTACACCGTTGCCGAGGAAACCGCATTCATCGACGAGGGTGCTTTCTCCTCCGCGCAGATCACCTCCGTGACCCTGCCCTCGCATCTGCGCCACGTCGGCAAGGGTGCGTTCGTGGGATCGCGGATCACGTCCCTGACCCTGCCTGACGGGTTCGAGTCCATGGATGACACGGCTTTCTGGTACATGTCCAAGCTGGAGCGCGTTGATCTGGGTGGTGCCACGATGCTGCCGGATAGTGCCTTCCGCTACGACAAGTCCCTCGCCGAGGTGAATTTCCGTCCCGACCTGAATCGCCTGGCCGAGGTCGGCGACTACGCCTTCGACACCACCGCGCTCACCTCCGCCACACTTCCCGACTCGGTGACCTCGATCGGTAAGGGTGCCTTCTCCAACGACACCGCGCTGACCTCTGTCCACCTGGGCTCGGGCGTTGCCGCCATCGGAGAATCCGCATTCGTGGCCGCGAACAACCTCGCCTCGCTGACCGTGGACCCCGCCAACACGGTGTACTCCGTCGAAAGCGGTGTCCTGTACAGCAAGGGCGACGCGGGCCGCACTTTGGTCCTCTACCTTCCCACGAAGACGGACACTGACGTGACGGTTCCCGACGGCACGGTCGCCATCGCTGATGCTGCCTTCGCGAACAACACGTCCCTGCGTCGCGTCGTCCTGCCCGAGGGTCTCACGACCATCGGATACGGCGCCTTCGACGGCGATACGAACCTCACCGACCTCGCCATCCCCGACTCGGTGACGGTCGCTCGAGGCTTGGTCAACAACGGCCTGGACACGATCGAGCTGGGTTCGAAGGTCACGGAACTGTGGATGACCCCGCGCGACACTGCAGCCCCGCGCCACATCATCGTGCACGGCGGTAACGACGGCGAGGTCTACTACGAGGGCAAGGCCTCCAACGGGCGCCCCGACAGCGCCTACTTCGGCGAGGGGATGACCCGATTCACCTTCTGGTTCGACACTCCCCGCGTCCTGGTGCTGCCCTCGACCGTCGAGGAGATCAAGCTCGCCGCTGATATGGCCGACGACCTCAAGGCGGGCACCGAGATTTACGTCGCCGCACCCAAGGGCTCGAAGGCGTGGACGCTCACCGAAACAGCGATGAAGAACGCCGGCTACAACACCGCCAACCTCTTCGAGTACACCCGCCCGCAGGTCGCGGTGTCGGGTGACGGAATCGCCGAGGCCGGCCCCGGGTACACGCTCACCACCGCCGTGGGCACTCCGACGACCGTGAAGGTCTCCGCGCAGGGCGGCACCCTGGGTGGACGTCAGGTGCGCGTGGTGCAGATCGGCGGCGACGGCACGGAGACGGTTCTCCAGGACTGGGATTCGATGGAGGGCAGCTCGGATGAGAGCGCGTCCACCTCCTCCTACACCTGGACCCCGACGAGCGCTGATGTCTCCCTGCGCGTCGACGTGCGTCAGGATCCTCGCGTCGTCACCTCGGTGGCCGTGACCGTTAAGGCCGACTCCGACTCCGCTCCCGCTCAGGGCACGTGGACGTGGAGCGCTCGCGGATGGTCCTACCGCTATGCCGACGGCACATTCCCGACCAACACCAGCAAGACAATCGACGGACAGGTGTACCGCTTCGACGCGGACGGCTACATGCGTACCGGCTGGGTCTTTGAGCGGGGCTCCTGGTACTACCACGCTCTGTCCGGCGCGCAGGCTACCGGCTGGGTCCTCGATGGGGTCTCCTGGTACTACCTGACCCCCGGCACCGGCCAGATGGCCACGGGGTGGGTCAAAGACGGTTCGCACTGGTACTACCTGAACTCCGCCAACGGCAAGATGAAGACCGGATGGCACTACGAGGACGGCTCCTGGTACTACCTCAAGCCCGGTAGCGGCCAGATGGCGACCGGCCGCCTGTGGATCGTGTGGAAGTACTACCGATTCTCCGACAACGGCACGTTGATCCGCTGATCCACTGACCCGAAGGACTACCCATGCGTCGCGCCCGCACCACCCGGACTCGTACCGGGGGAGCGGGCGCGCTCGCAAGGCGACGCGAGGCGCGGCCACACGCTGCGCCCGCCCTATCGCGTGCCCACAGGGATGTGCCGCGCGATCACTCACCCTCATGCAGCTCAACACTTTATGTGTGAAGAAAGCGAGCAGACAATGTTTCACTACCGACGCGCGGCGCTGACGCTCATAGCAGCCGGCGCCCTCGCGCTCACCACGATCGGCGTGCCCGCAGCCTTTGCGGACGATGCCGACGCCACCCAGACCTCGTCGCCCCAGCAGGGTGCGAACGACTCCCCGGCGACGATCATCGTCCAGCTCGAGGCGGGCGACGCCGGGGCCGACCACGCCGCGTACTACGCACAGATGAAGAAGCGCATCGGTGAGGCCGTAGCCGCAGCACTTCCGGGTGCGACCATCTCCGACGTGTGCGACTACCACCACGCCTTTGACGGCTTTGCGATCCAGGCGCCCGCCTCGACGCTCGGTGCCATCAAGGCGACGGCCGGCGTCAAGGGTGCCTTCCTCGACGGCAGCCACACGTTCGCCACGGATGACGAGATCTCCGGAGGCTACCGCGCCGTCGCAGGGGGCGACGAGTCGGATGCAGCCACCGGTGCCGCCGCCCAGATGATGCGGGCCGACGGCCTTGCTCAGAAGGGCCAGGGCCAGGTCATCGAGCTCATCGATAGCGGTATCGACACCTCGCACCAGGCCTTCGCCGGAGACATGGATGCTGCGTCGCTGCGCTTCACGCAGGACTCGGTGGCCTCGCTCGCCTCGCAGCTGGGCGCCGGCAAGGGCGGCGTGTGGGTGAGCCCCAAGATCCCCTTCGCCTACGACTACGGTGATGGGGACACCGACGTGCTGGCCACGGAATACGGCGGTGATGAAGCCCGCAGTGCCAACAACCAGGGTACGCACGTCGCCGCGCTCGCGGCTGCCAACGGCGGGGACTTCTCGGGGGCAGCACCTCAGGCTCAGCTCATCGTCGCGAAGGTGACGAAGGATCCGGGCAACAGTGCGAGCGACGTCAACCTCCTGGCAGCGCTCGATGACGCGATGGTCCTCAAGCCCGACGTCGTCTCTGTCTCCTTCTCCAAGACCGAAGGATTGACGGACGACGCAGAGGCCCTCTACTCCCACGTCTACGAGGCACTCGGCGCACAGGGTGCGACCGTCTACGCGCCCGCCGGAGACATCGAGCGCTACGGGCGGGCCGACGACCCCGACAACGGCGCGCTCGGCTTCCCCGCCGCCTTCTCGTCGACCCTCGCCGTGGCCTCGGTCAACGAGCAGGAGATCATGGGTGCCCTCACCTTCGGTGATCACCTGATCGGGTACCGGCCCCTGGGGCGCATGAGCAAGGGAGACGGCCCCGGGTTCGACACCCTCGCCGAGGGCACGTACCGCGTTGTCTACGCCGGAAACGGCTCGAGTGAGGACCTGACCAAGCACCTCGGATCGGACTACGGGGACCTGTCCCGCACGATCCTCCTCGAGGAGCTGGGCGGCTACGACTCACGGGGTAACTCGGTGGAGGTCAAGCATAAGATCAAGGCCCTCAAGTCCCTCACCAGCAAGCCCGCCGGCGTTCTGCTCGGGCACTGGTACGACACTGAGACCCCCGTCAAGTGGTCGGTCGATCGTTGGTTCAACCTGCCGATGGCCACCATCACGACCTCGGATCGCAACCGCCTCTACGACGCGATCAAGGCCTCGGAGAGCGGATCGATCGAGGTTGGCGTCTCCGCCTCCACGATCCTGACCGTGCCTGAGGGCGTGCATGCCTCCGACTTCTCCTCCACGGGCGTGACCCCCGACCTGAAGCTCAAGCCCGAGGTTGCGGCCCCCGGCGGCGCGGTCATGTCCGCGACCCCCGGGAACTACTACGATCGGCTGTCTGGCACTGCCGAGGCCTCGGCTCAGGCCGGTGCGGTCGCTTCCCTCGTGCGTCAGCGCGTGGCGTCCGACCCGGCGTTTGTGGGCATGTCTGCCGCCGAGAAAGACGCCGTCGTCACGAAGCTTCTGATGGGTACCGCGCGCCCGATCGTGGACGCGGAACAAAACGACGGTACCTTCTACTCGCCGCGACGAGTGGGAGCGGGCCTGATCGACGCGATGGGCGCTACGACATCCTTCGTGTACCCGAGCGTCGTGGACGCCGAGAATCCCTCTCGGCCCAAGGCTGACCTGGGTGACGGAACCTCCGGCTGGACCTTCCAGGTGACCCTGACGAACGTCTCCGATACTGCCCACACCTACACGCTCGGCGGACAAGCGCTGTCCGAAAAGGTCGAGAGCATGCTGTTCTCTCACCACTCGACGAACTGGGCGGGGCAGGGCATCGACCTGACCTTCTCCTCCGATTCGGTGACCGTGCCCGCCAAGGGCGCCGCGACCGTGACCGTCACCGTGACGCCGCGCGAGGCCTTCGCATCGTACGCGGCGGCGAACACGCCCAAGGGCACGTTCATCGATGGTGCCGTCACCTTCACGAGCGCCGATGGCGCTCCCAACCTCACCGTCCCCTACGTGGGCTTCTACGGCTCCTGGGGTGCGCCTGCGATCTTCGACCTGGTCACCCCGGGCAACCACATCAGCGGCTACGGGTCGACGTTCATGAACGGCCGCCTGCCCTTTGGTCAGCAGAGCCCCTTCGACGTCGAGGACGAGAGAATGATCAACGGGGTCAACCCCGACCTCCTCGTCATCTCGCGCTCCACACACGAGGACGCCCGGACCGTCGTCACCCCGGGTACGGTGCTGCTGCGCTCCGTCCCCTCGCTGACCTACACCTTTAGGAACGAGGCTGGGGAGACGATCCGCTCCTTCACGTGCGGGCGTGCGGATAGGTCCATCTACGATGTGCACACGCGCTCGCCACGCACGGTCGAGGACTCCGCGCCAGGCTGTGACCCGTGGTTCAACGGCTACGCGCCGGACGGCACCGAGTTGCCGGATGGACGCTACACGCTGACGATCGAGGCCTCGACCTACGGCCCGTCGCCCGCGACCCAGGCCATCAGCTACAGCGTCATTCTGGACACGCAGGCTCCCGTCATCTCCAACGTGACGGTTTCGGGTGAGGGCAAGGATCGCGTCCTGTCCTTCGACGTCACCGACTCCTCGGCCATCGCCGGTATCGGCTTCTCGGCCACCGAGGACGGCAAGGTCGTCGAGCGCGGCGCCGAGGTCTACCCGACCGGGCGCAGCGAGGATGGTCTGGTCCACATCCACTTCGACGTGCCGCTGAAGGACGCCCTGACGAGCATCGGCGGTGACCCGTCGACGATCTACCTGCACGTGTGGGACTGGCCGGTCAACGGGGCAACGGCGCCGGTCGCCCTTACAGCGATCCCCATGACGTCGCTCGAGTTGTCGCGCGAGTCCGCCACGCTCGGCGTGGGGGAGACCCTCATGCTGAGCGCCACCCACGAGCCCGCGGACGCGAACGTGACCGGCGTCGTCTGGTCCTCCTCGGACGAGGCCGTGGCTAGCGTCAGTGCGACCGGCGAGGTGCGTGCGGTGGGTGCGGGTGACGCGACTATCACTGTCTCCGACCCGACGCAGCCGAGCGTGTCCGCCAGTGCCACCATCCATGTCAGTGCCCCCACGCCCACCCCCAAGGCCGGTACCTGGAAGCGGGACGGCCGCGGCTGGTGGTACCGCTACGAGGACGGCACGTACCCCGCCGATACGACATTGGTGATCGACGGGGCGACGTACCGCTTCGACGCGCGCGGCTACATGCGCACCGGCTGGGTGAAGGAGCAGGGCTCGTGGTACTACCACAACGCATCGGGCGCGCAGGCGAGCGGCTGGGTCCTCGACGGGATCTCCTGGTACTACCTGGATCCGGCGACGGGCGTCATGGCGACCGGCTGGGTGAAGGACGGCGACACCTGGTACTACCTCAACCCCACCACCGGCAAGATGATGACGGGGTGGCTCAAGGACGGCGGTGCCTGGTACTACCTCAAGACCGGAAGCGGCGCGATGGCCACGGGCCGACTGCGCATCTTCTGGACGTGGTACACCTTCTCCGAGACGGGGCAGCTAATCAGCTAGGCCTCCCTGAGACTGACCGTCCAGGCCCGCACCCCGATTCGCGTTGGGTGTGCGGGCCTGGCGCCTGTCAAAGCGGTTAAGCGCCAAAATTCCCAGGGTTTTTTCAGGTTGTCTTGCCGTTGTCGCAAGGTTCGATCCTTACACTGAATGTCATCACAAGGGAATACGGCACGGACCATGAGGGTCCGGGACATGCCGACGAGACTTTTTTGAGGAGCTTTCTGGGAAAACTTGCACTGTGTTGATGGGATAAGCCGAGGGGTCGACCGCTAGGTCGGCCCCTCGGTTTATGCGCGAGCCTGCACAAAATGTCAGTGTGTGGACACTGGGCCATCTATCGGACATGCATACTGCACAACTGGAAGAACTTACGCATAATAGGACGGCGCGTCAGCCGGACGCGCTTTTGATAGTCACTCGTCGATACGTAAGTGAGCCATTGATGTCCCATCACTCCACCCCGGCACTCGCGCTCGCCGCAGCCCTCGCCCTGACCGGCGTGAGCGTCCCGGCGCTTGCAGCGAGCCCGCAGCCGGGCGGTGTCCTCCCCGCCAACCCCACCCACGCCTCGTCAACGGACGCGCAGTCGGGGACGCGAGTCGAGGACGCACTGCTGTCCATCCGCCAGGCCGAGGCCGGGGGAGTGGTCCTGCCCGACGCTTCGTCCGTGCAGGAGGCGGCCGACGATACGCCGACGACGATCATCGTCCAGCTGGAGGATGGAACAGCCGGTAGCTCCGCGCAGGCCACGCGCGACGACGTGAAGGCCCGCATCGCCTCCGCGGTCGAGGGAGTTGTCCCCGGCGCTCAGGTCACCACTGTGCGCGACTACAGCAACGCACTCGACGGCTTCGCCATTGAGGCTCCCGGATCTGCTCTCTCCGCGATCCAGAAGGTCGAGGGCGTCAAGACCGCGTTCATCGAGGGCGTCCACAAGCCGATGGAGACTGCGGCCCAGGGGAGCGGTGCGCCCGTCCTCAAGAACGCCTCGTCCCTGGCGATGACGCGTGTGAACGAGGTTGCCCTCAAGGGTGATCGTCAGGTCATCGAAGTCATTGACTCCGGCCTGCAGACCGACCACGATGCCTTCGCCGGCTCGATGGACGGCGTCAACGTGCGCATGAGCCAGGCCGACGTGCAGGCCTTCGCGGGCAAGCTCCCGCACGGCGGAGCCGGCACGTACGTCAACAGCAAGATCCCCTTCGCATACGACTATGCGGATAACGACGCCGACGTCGTGCCCCATTCCGAGAAGGACCTGTCCCACGGCACGCACGTCACCGCGATCGCGGCCGCCAACGCGGACGTCCTCCAGGGTACCGCGCCCCACGCGCAGATCGTCGTCGCGAAGGTCGCCTCGGACGAGGACGGTTCGATGCCCGACAGTGCCCTGCTGGCGGCCCTCGACGACGCGCTCGTCATCAAGCCCGACGTCATCAACCTGTCCCTGGGCGACGACTCCGGCATGAGCAGCGACGCGGGCAGCGTCTTCGCCGGTGTGTACGAGAAGCTCGCCGCCGCTGGCATTACCGTCAACGCGGCGGGCGGCAACGCCTTCTCCAACGCCTACGGCAACAACTCCGGCCAGAACAAGCCGTTCGCGACCGACCCCGACACGGGCACGCTCGGCGAACCCGCCTCCTACAAGTCCACCTTGGCCGTCGCCTCCGTCGACAACCAGGAGGCCCTGTCCTACGTGAGCCTGGGCGACCGCAAGATTGCCTACCGCACCGCCCTCGATGGCCAGGGCGAGGCCGTGCGAGGTCTGCGCGACATCGCTGAGAAGACCTACCGCATCGTCGACGCCGGCGCTGGCGGCACAGACCAGCTCGAGCAGTACGCGGGCACCGACCTCTCCGGCGTGATCGTCCTCGAGGACAAGGGCGGCACGGACTCCCGCGACGGCTCGGCCATGACCGAGGAGCTCAAGGCGCGTAACCTGGCCGCCCTCTCGCCGACTCCCGCGGCCCTCATGGTCGCTGACACGGACGAGGCCGCCACGCCCTACCAGGCGATCCTCGGCTCCACCACGTCGATGCCGACGGTGACCATCACCAAGCAGGACGGCGAGGCGATCCGCGAGGCCCTGGCCGCCGCCAACGGAGCCGACGTCACCGTGACCGTCACGCATTCCGGCATCGTGCTGGCCTCGAACAACCCGACGGCCTCGGAGTTCTCGGCGTGGGGCGTGGCCCCCGACCTGACCCTCAAGCCTGAGATCGCGGCCCCTGGCGGCGACATCATGTCGGCCTACCTCGGCAACGAGTATCAGCGCCTGTCGGGCACCTCGATGGCATCCCCGCAGGTCGCGGGCATCAGCGCCCTCGTGCGCCAGCGCCTCGTGAGCGATCCCGCCTTCTCCGGCATGAGCGCCGAGCAGAAGAACGCCGTCGTCACCAACCTCCTCATGGGCACCGCCCACCCGCTCATCGACGTCGAGCTGGGAGACGGTACCTACTACTCGCCGCGCAGGGTGGGCGCGGGCGCCGTTGACGCGCTCGCGGCGACCACCGCGACCGTCTACCCGACCGTCGTCGGCGCCGCCGATCCCTCCCGACCCAAGGCCGACCTCGGCGATGGAACGAACGGCTGGACCTTCCAGGTGCGCCTGACCAACCTCTCCGACGCTGCCCACACCTACACCCTCGGCGGCCAGGCGCTCTCCGAAATGGTCGAGGAGGGCCTCTTTGCCGAGCACTCGCAGAACTGGGCGGGCGCGGGTATCTCGCTGAGCTTCTCCGGTGAGGGACTGGCCGAGGCCGGGGACGCTCAGCAGATCACGGTCCCCGCGAAGTCGACCACCACCGTCACCGTCGCCGTGACCCCCGAGTCCGAGTTCGCGACCTTTGCTGCCGAGAACACCCCGAAGGGAACCTTCATCGACGGCGCCGTGACCTTCACGAGCGAGGACGGGACCCCGAGCCTGACCGTGCCCTACCTGGGCTTCTACGGCTCGTGGGGAGCCCCGGACGTCTTCGACGGCAAGTGGTCGGACAATGAGACGACGCCCGTGCACGTCTACCGCTCGGCTCTGGTCAACGCCCACTCGTCCATCCCGTTGGGCGGGCTGAACCCGCTGTCGGACAAGCAGGACTCGAACCTGGTCACCACGATCAATACGCAGCGCCTGATCACCTCGCGCGCCAAGTGGGCGGGCGCCCCCGACAAGATCGCACCGCTGACCGGCATGCTGCGCTCCGTCCCGTCGATGACGGTGACCTACCGCAACTCCGCGGGGGAGTCCGTGCGTTCCTACACGATCAACCGTGTGCGCAAGTCCCTCTACGACCTCGAGACCGGCTGGACGAAGCCGGGCGAGTACGCCGGTGAGGAACCCTTCTTCGATGGCTACGACCAGTCCGGTAACGCGCTGCCCGACGGCCGCTACACGCTGACCATCGAGGCTGCGACGGACGGTCCGTCCTCGCAGACCCACCGGATGAGCTACGAGTTCACGCTGGACACGCAGGCCCCCGTCATCTCCAACCTGGCGGTGAGCGGCGAGGGCGACGCCCGCACGGTGTCCTTCGACGTCACCGACGCTTCCCCCGTGGCCGGCATCGACTTCCACGAGGACGCCGACGGCACGTGGTATTACCGCAAGCTCGTCGAGGACGACGGCGAGATTCTGGCCGACGGCACGCACCGCTACCACTTCGACGTGCCCGTCTCGGAGCTGAAGTCCGCGTGGGCCCAGCAGGGACGCACGGACGAGGCCCCGGTGGCCCCGTACCTCTTCGCCTGGGACTGGGGCGTGAACCCCGCCAAGCAGGAGGTGCGCCTCCAGGGTGATCCGGCGCCCGCTCCGACACCGGACCCGACGCCTGCGCCGGAGCCTTCTCCGAACCCGACTCCGGCACCTGCCCCGCAGGGTGGCCAGTGGATCAGCGATTCGGTCGGCTGGTGGTACCGCTATACCGATGGGACCTACCCGACCAACGGTGTGGCGCTCATTGATGGAGCCACCTATCGTTTCGATGCCCGCGGATACATGCGCACCGGCTGGGTGAGCGAGGCTGGCGCGTGGTTCTACCATCACGCGTCGGGCGCTCAGGCCAGCGGTTGGGTGAAGGATGGTTCGTCCTGGTACTACCTGAACCCGGTGACCGGACAGATGGTGACGGGATGGATCCTTGATGGTCCGACCTGGTACTACCTGATGCCGGGAAGCGGTGCGATGGCTACCGGCTGGGTGAAGGACGGCTCGTCTTGGTACTTCATGGCCCCCAGCGGTGCGCTGACTACCGGCTGGCTGAAGGATGGTGGCTTCTGGTACTACCTGAGCACCGACTCGGGCGCGATGTACACCGGCGGTCACTGGATCGGCTGGAAGTGGTACTACTTCGCAGAGAGCGGCCAGTGGAACGGCTGAGGCCTGACACAACGCCCTGAGCGTGTGCGACGCAGTGTGCGCCCCCGGGAGACCGGGGGCGCACACTCGTCTTGTGATCAGTCAATTATCTGCAGGGTTAAAATCCCAGGATTTTCTCAGCTCACCTTGCCGTTGTCGCAAGGTTGGGCTCCTACAGTAGGTGTCATCACAAGGGAATACGGCACGGGCCTCACGGGCCCGAGCAATGCCGACGAGACATCATTGAGGAGCCTTCTGGGACAACTTGCACTGTGTTGATGGGATACGCCGAGGGGCCGACCGCGAGGTTGGCCCCTCGGCGTCTCTGCAACCGGAGCGAATCGTGGGAACTGTGTGCTGTGGGAAGAATGCTGTGGGAAGAGTGCAGTGGGAAGAGTGCTGTTTCAGGCATCTTTCGTGCTGCTCACCAATTTCGCACGTAATTCTCCGGCGGCTGTTTCAAAGGTTGAATTGTGATCGTTGGAATTGCAGCGTTTCTGGATGTTGCTGAATGTTCATGCAGTCGAATTACGTGCGACTTTTGTCTGGCTGGGGTGTTGTGGGCTTGAAAAAGCCGGGGCGCGTCAGGCGTATTGCCCGACGCGCCCCGGCCTCGTCGTTACGAGACGCTGAGTGCTACTCAGAGGCGCTCAAAACCAGCGTCCCACGCGGCGCGCATGGGGTTCGCGTCGGCGACCAGCTGATCGAAACGCAGGTCGGCGATGTCGATGACCTCGCCGAGCGCGAAGCGAGCCTCGCGGGCGGGGGAGTGCTCGACGCGGCGCCACCCCGAGGACAGCAGGTGCTTGCGGTCCACCACGTTGTCCACGCAGATGATCAGCGGACGACCGAACTTCTCGTGGTAGGCGGCAGCCAGGGCGCGCAGCTCCTCGGCCTCCTCGGGGGTGACCTCACCCACGGACAGGTTCGAGGTGTCCGTGCTGGCCTGCTCGTCGCCAGCACCATCGAGGACCAGGGAGACGATGTCCGTGTAGGACGCGATGAGCTCCTCGGCCTCCTCGGGGCTGGCCGCCAGGACAGCGTCCTCGAAGGAGGAACGCAACTCGGAGACGGAGGCGAAGGGGCGGGACTCCCAGGCGCGCTCGACCGGCCACGTGTGAGCGGAGAACATCGAGGAGAAGGTCGCGACGAACTGGTCGCGATCCATCGCGTTGATGTCATCCAGGTTGATCTTCTTGCCGTCCACCACGGCGACGTCCGGCGAGGCCTCGCGTCCGATGTGGAAGAACAGGAGGTTCAGGATGATGGCCGTCAGCGAGCCGATGGTCACGCCGGAGCCGAAGATGATCTGCAGCCAGGAGGGCATGGCATTGACGATGTCGTCTCTCCTGAAGGTGACGAGGAGTGCCAGGGCGATCGAGGTGGAGACGATAACGGCGTTGCGGTTGTCGCGCAGATCGACCTTCGACAGGGTCTGGATGCCGACGACGGCGACGTTGGCGAACATCGCCAGGGAGGCACCGCCGATGACCGGGGGAGGAATGGCCGCGACGAAGGCCGCGGCCTTGGGCAGCAGGCCCAGGACGATCATGAAGACACCCGCCGCGGTGACGACCCAGCGGGAGCTCACGCGGGTGAGGCGCACGAGGCCGACGTTCTGCGCGAAGCAGGTGTAGGGGAAGGAGTTCAGGACGCCGCCTAGCAGGGTGGACAGGCCGTCGGCGCGCAGGGCGTTGGCGATGTCGCGCGGGGCGATGCGCTTGCCCACGACCTCGCCGGTGGCGAAGACGTCGCCCGTGGTTTCCACGGCGGTCACGGCCATGACGATAATCATGGCGAAGATCGCGGTGATGGAGAACTGGGGAAGCCCGAAGAAGAAGGGCTGGGTGACGGCCACCCAGCTGGACTCTCCCACGTCCGAGAAATTGGTCTTGCCCATCGCGAAGGCGACGCCCGTCATAATGACGAGGCCGAGGAGGACTGAGAGCGTTCCCATGAAGCCCTTGAAGAGGCGCTGAATGAGGACGATGATGACGATGGTGCCGATGGCGTAGCCGAGCGATTCGAGGGTGAGCGCCGCCTTCGTGTCCGCCGGTGCCTTATCCGTCCACCTCAAAATGTCGTCGGCAGAGACGGAGATCAGGGTCGTGCCCATGACCGTCAGGAGCGTGCCCGTGACCACCGGTGGGAAGAAGCGAAGGAACTTCGAGAAGATGGGGGCGACCAGGAAGACGAGGAGGCCGACGGCGATGATGGAGCCGTACATGGTGGCCAGGCCGGTCTTCGGGTCGGCACCGGGCGGCGTAGCCGCCGCTCCGATCGCGATGAGGGGGGAGACGGCGGTGAAAGTGACCCCCTGAATGAGGGGGAGCCTCACGCCGATGAAGCGGCCGATGCCGGCCGACTGGATGATGGTGGCGATGCCGCAGGTGAGCAGGTCTGCGTTGATGAGGTGAATTTTCGTTACGTCGTCGAGCCCAAGCTGGCTGGCAATGAAGATTGGGACGACCACGGCGCCCGCGTAAAACGCGAGGACGTGCTGAATGCCCAGAATGGTGAGTTTCCCAAAGGGAGGGACTTGATCGACGGGGTGGGGAGCGGACGAGGGGCTTGATGCCATCTGTGTCTCCTGGACCTTTATCCAAGTGTTGAAGGGACCCCTCCATTCTCTGTGATCGGCAGGATTGTTTTACGAGTTATTTAAAAAGTGTGGCGAGTTATATGTCACGGGCCCTTGTCGTTTACGATGTGAACAAAGCTGGACGTATGCGGGAGGGAGGCCGGTATGACGCGCAATGGTCGTCCTCCGTCGATGGCGGACGTGGCCGAATTGGTCGGAGTCTCCCATCAGACGGTGTCTCGCGTGGTGAACGGCAAGGGGCGTGTGTCGCCTCGGACGCGCGAGCGCGTGCAGGCCGCGATTGATCAGCTGGGATACCGTCCGAACTCGGTAGCCCGTGCCCTGGTGACCGCCCGATCGGGCATTATCGGCGTCGTGACCACGACCTCGGCCCACTTCGGTCCCTCCTCGATGCTGGTCGCCCTGGAGGTCGCCGCCCGCGAGGCTGGGCTCTTCACGTCGGTCGTGGCCCTCGATCGTTTCGGCCCGGACGACGTGGCCAGCGCCTTCGACCACTTCTCCTCCCTGGCCGCCGAGGCGATCGTCGTCATCGCGCCGGTGGATTCTCTTGCCGAGGCCGTGGCCTCCCAGGGCGCGTCCGTGCCGGTGGTCGCGGTCTCCGGTGGGCGCGCATTCGGTCGCGGAGTGTCGGTCGTTCATGCGGATCAGCGCGGAGGTGCGCGAGTGCTCGCGGAGCACCTCATGTCGCTGGGGCACAGGGACATTGCCTGCGTGGCGGGCCCTCAGGAGTGGTTCGAGGCGCGCGAACGTGTGGCCGGGTGGCGTGAGGCGATGGATGAGGCGGGTCTACCGAAGCGTGCACCGCTGGTCGGCTCGTGGGAGGCTCGCTGGGGGTACGTCGCCGGACAGAACCTCGTCGAGGATGGCCTGCCCGACGCGGTGATGTGCGCGAACGATGAGGTCGCGGTCGGCCTCCTGCGCGCCTTCGCCGAGGCCGGGGTGAGCGTTCCGGGCGGCGTGTCGGTCGCGGGTTTCGACGACGTGCCGATGGCCGCCTACGCGGGGCCGGGGCTGACGACGGTGCGCCAGGATTTCGCGGATCTTGGGCGCTGCGCGCTTGAGGTCGTCAGTCGCGCGCTCGATGGGGAATTGGTGGACACGTACGTGCGTCCCACTCGCCTCGTTGTGCGTGGTTCGACGGGAGTTTGCCCTCGTTAGAGGCTCTTTTTGTCGTCGTGCTTGCCTTGTGCGCGGGTGGGTGTTAACGTTAACCCAATCGCTCATCGATGCTCAGTGAGGAGTACGAATGGATCACCGCAACCCCGACACATGGACCCCCGAGTTCGCGCGCGAGATCGAGCGCGTCCGCGAATACGTCGCCACCCTGCATGCCGAGCTGCCCCGCTGGGGACTCGTCGTCTGGACGGCAGGAAACGTCTCCCAGCGCGTGCGCGGCGAGGCCGAGGATGGCAGCCAGGACCTTCTCGTCATCAAGCCGTCGGGCGTGTCCTACGACGACCTGAGCCCCGAGGCAATGGTCGTGTGTGACCTCGATGGAAACCTTGTGCTGGGGGAGGGGGCTCCCTCCTCGGACACCGCCGCGCATGCATACGTCTATCGCCACATGAGTGAGGTGGGTGGCGTCGTGCATACGCACTCCACCTACGCCACCGCGTGGGCTGCGCGCGGAGAGGAGATTCCCTGCGTCCTGACCATGATGGGTGACGAGTTCGGCGGTCCCGTCCCCGTTGGCCCCTTCGCCCTCATTGGCGATGATTCGATCGGGCGCGGCATTGTCGATACCCTGCGCGAATCGCGCTCGCCGGCGGTCCTCATGCGCAACCACGGCCCCTTCACGATCGGGCGCGATGCGCGCGCCGCCGTCAAGGCCGCTGTCATGGTCGAGGAGGTTGCCAAGACCGTGCATGTCGCGCGCGCGGGCGGGCCTCTCGTTCCCATCGAACAGCATCACATTGACTCCCTCTACGACCGCTACCAAAACGTCTACGGACAGCACTGACATCAAAGGAGATTTCACCGTGACCAGTTTCTACGAGGGCCGCGAGGTCTGGTTCGTCACCGGCAGCCAGGACCTGTACGGCGAGGAAACGCTGGCGCAGGTCGCCGAGCAGTCCCGCGAGGTTGTGCGCCTGCTCAACGAATCTGACCTGCTTCCTGCGCCGATCGTGTGGAAGCCCGTCCTGAAGGACTCCGACTCCATCAAGCGAGCGATGCTCGAGGCCAGCGCGGACGACCGCGTCCTCGGCGTCATCTCCTGGATGCACACCTTCAGCCCCGCGAAGATGTGGATCCGAGGCCTCGAGGTCCTGCGCAAGCCTCTGCTGCACCTGGCGACCCAGGCCAATGTCGAGATCCCCTGGGACAGCATCGACATGGACTTCATGAACCTGAACCAGGCAGCGCACGGTGACCGCGAATACGCGTACATCCTCACGCGCCTGGGCCTGGCTCGCGCCACCGTGGTCGGTCATGCCTCGCAGGAGAATACGCGTCGCCGCGTCGCCAACTGGGTGCGCGCGGCCGGAGGTTTCGCGGCGACCAACGAGCTGCGTGTCGTGCGCTTCGGCGACAACATGCGCAACGTGGCAGTCACGGAGGGTGACAAGACCGAGGCTGAGCGTCGCCTCGGCGTCTCGGTCAACACGTGGTCGGTCAACGACCTCGTGGCCGTCGTTGATGCCGTGGACGAGGGGGCCATCGATGCCCTCGTGGCCGAATACTGCGAGCGCTACGACGTGGCCCCCGAGCTGGCCCCAGGTGGGGATCGCGCGGAATCGCTGCGCTACGCCGCCCGCGAGGAGATCGCGCTGCGCACCTTCCTCGAAGAGCGCGGAGCGATGGCCTTCACGACCAACTTCGAAGACCTTGGCGGGCTCCGTCAGCTCCCTGGTCTGGCCGTCCAGCGCCTGACCGAGGCCGGCTATGGCTTCAGCGCCGAGGGGGACTGGAAGACCGCGGTCCTCGTGCGCGCCGCGAAGGTCATGGGGGAGGGGTTGCCCGGCGGTGCCTCGCTCATGGAGGACTACACCTACAACCTCGTCGAAGGTCAGGAGATGATCCTGGGCGCCCACATGCTCGAGGTGTGCCCCTCGCTGACGAACGCCCGCCCGCGCATCGAGATCCATCCCCTGGGCATCGGGGATCGCGAGGATCCTGTGCGCATGGTCTTCGACGCGGCCCCGGGGCGCGGTGTCGTCGTCGCGATGTCCGACATGCGCGACCGTTTCCGCCTCACCGCGAACATTGTCAATGTCATCGAGCCTCCCCAGCCGATGCCCAAGCTCCCGGTCGCGCGCGCGATGTGGATCCCCGAACCCGACTTCTACACCTCTGTCGAGGCGTGGCTGACGGCTGGCGGAGCGCACCACACGTGTATGTCGACGCAGATCGAGCCTGAGGTGTGGGAGAACTTTGCGGCGCTGGCGCACATGGAGCTCGTGGTTATCGACGAGTCGACGACGCGACGGGACTTTGCCTCCGGCGTGCGCTGGAACCAGGCGTACCACCGCCTCGCCGAGGGGCTGTAAAAGCCGCTCATATCGGCTGTGTGGGGTCGTCTGGCCCCGCACAGCCGGGGATTCCTTTGTGTATATGTCCGTTCTTAAAGTTGTGAACGTTAACAATTGTTATTGGAACGTTATCAATTGGGCAATGCGAGGGTGACCCCTCTCTCATATGGTACAAGTTGTCAGACCACACGACGGACGTGTGGAGACGTGACGCCCATCGACAGTGATGTCGAGGCAACAAACAGGAGATATTCCATGAAGACACGTGGTTTCTTTGGCAAGATGGCAACGGTTGCGGCCACCTTCGCGGCCGGCGCCCTTGCGCTGAGCGGATGCGCGGGCGGCGGCGCCGGTGGCGCCTCCAGCTCCGATAGCGGCGCTGCCGCCTCGAACGGCGGCAAGGTCAAGGTCGGCGTCGCAATGCCGACCCAGACCTCGGAGCGCTGGATCGCCGACGGCAACGCGGTGAAGGAAGGCCTCGAGGCAGCCGGATACGAGGTTGACCTCCAGTTCGCCAACGACGACATTCCCACCCAGACCCAGCAGATCGACCAGATGATCACCAACGGTGCCACCATCCTGGTCATCGCCTCCATTGACGGCACGGCCCTGTCGAGCCAGCTCGACACCGCGGGTTCGAAGAACATCCCGGTCATCGCCTACGACCGCCTCATCCGCGACAACGAGAACGTTGACTTCTACGTTTCCTTCGACAACTTCAAGGTCGGCGTCGCACAGGGCAACGCTCTGCTGTTCGGCCTTGGCCTGACCGATAAGGACGGCAAGAAGCTCGACAACGCCCCCAAGGGCCCGCTCAACATCGAGCTTTTCGCCGGTTCGCCCGACGATAACAACGCCAAGTTCTTCTTCGATGGCGCCATGAGCGTCCTCAAGCCCTACCTCGACGACGGCACGCTCGTCGTCAAGTCCGGCCAGACCAGCTTCGACCAGGTCGCCATCCTGCGCTGGCAGCAGGAAGTCGCCCAGAAGCGCATGGAGGACCTGCTGACCTCGACCTACGGCGGTGGCTCTGAGCCCCTCGCCGGCGTGCTCTCGCCCTTCGACGGTATCTCCCGCGGCATCATCACCGCCCTCCAGGGCGCCGGCTACGGCCCCGCCATCAAGGACGGCCTGCCCATCGTGACCGGCCAGGACGCCGAGATCGCCTCCACCAAGATGATCGCCGACGGCATCCAGCAGTCCACCATCTTCAAGGACACCCGTACCCTGGCCGCCCAGGCCGTGACGGTCATCAAGGCGATGGCTGAGGGCAAGGAGCCCGAGGCCAACGACACCACCACCTACAACAACGGTGTGAAGGTCGTGCCCTCCTACCTGCTCGAGGTCGAGACCATCTACGCCGACAACCTCAAGGAAAAGCTCATCGACTCCGGTTACTTCACCCAGGCCGACGTTGATGCGGGCGTCGTGAAGAAGTAAGCGACGACGGGGTGCGGGGCACTCGCCCCGCACCCCACCCCTTCCGATTCGAGGAATGCAAACATGACGCAGAACATTTTGGAAATGCGTGACATCGACAAGGGTTTCAATGGCGTGCCCGTCCTCAAGCACGTCAACCTTGATGTCCGCCCCGGCGAAGTCCACGCCCTGTGCGGCGAAAACGGTGCCGGCAAGTCCACCCTTATGAAGGTTCTTTCCGGCGTCTACCCCCACGGGCAGTACGACGGCACCATCATCTTCGATGGCAAGGAAGTCCAATTCCGCTCCATCAAGGACTCTGAGGCGCTCGGCATTGGCATCATTCACCAGGAGCTGGCCCTCGTCCCCTATCTGTCGATCGCAGAGAACATCTTCCTGGGTGCTGAGAAGCCCCGCAAGCTCGGCCTCATCGACTGGCATGAGGTCAACCACCGTGCCGAAAAGGTCCTGGAAAAGGTCGGCCTGAAGGAAAACGTGACGACCCAGGTCGGTACGCTCGGCGTGGGCAAGCAGCAGCTCATCGAGATTGGAAAGGCGCTGTCCAAGGACGTGCGCCTGCTGATCCTGGACGAGCCCACCGCCGCCCTCAATGACAACGACTCGGCCCAGCTCCTCGACCTCGTGCGCAGCCTGCGCGACCAGGGCGTCGCCATCGTCATCATCTCCCACAAGCTCGGAGAGATCGCCGAGATCGCCGACCGCACGACGATCCTGCGCGACGGCCAGACCATCGAGACGATCGACATGAAGGACCCCGCGTCTACGCAGGGCAAGATCATCTCGCTCATGGTGGGCCGCGACCTCACTCAGCGCTACCCCGAGCGCAACGTGGAGATCGGCGAGGAGGTCTTCCGCGTGGAAGACTGGACCGTCTATCACCCGACCCAGGCGGGGCGCGTCGTGATCTCCGGTGCTTCCTTCAATGTGCGTCATGGCGAGGTCGTCGGCATTGCCGGCCTCATGGGTGCCGGACGTACTGAGCTTGCGATGAGTATTTTTGGTCGTTCCTTCGGTTCGCGTATCTCGGGCAAGCTCTTCAAGGACGGCAAAGAGATCACGGTCAAGTCCGTCTCGGACGCGATCAAGAATGGTATTGCCTACGCGACTGAGGATCGCAAGCAGTACGGCCTGAACCTCATCGACGACATCCGGCACAACGTGGCCACCGCTGGCCTGTTCAAGCTCTCGCGCCGAGGCCTCGTCGATGGGCATAAGGAACTGGCCGTCGCCGCCGACTACAAGGAACGAATGAACATTCGCTCCCACTCGGTCCTCCAAAAGACCGGCTCCCTGTCGGGTGGCAACCAGCAGAAGGTCGTTCTGTCCAAGTGGCTCTACACGGACGCAGACGTCCTCATTCTTGACGAACCCACGCGCGGCATTGACGTTGGCGCGAAGTTCGAGATCTACACCCTCATCAACAAGATGGTCGAAGAAGGCAAGGCCGTCATCGTCATCTCCTCCGAACTCGAGGAAGTCCTCGGCGTCTCGGACCGCATCTACACCCTGGCGTACGGCCGTATCACCGGCGAGGTAAAGGCCGAAGACGCCACCCAGGAAAACCTCATGGAACTCATGACTATCGAACCCGCAAGGGAGGACCAGAAATGACCGCCGAAATCAGCCTGGTTGACACGCTGAAGGCCAACCTGCGTCAGGGCGGCATCTTCATCGCGTTCATCGCCATCGTCGTCCTCTTTTGGGCGTTCAATCCCGACACCTTCCTCTCGTCGGGCAACCTGACGAACATCGTCCTGCAGTACTCCTACATCCTGATCCTCGCGATCGGCATGCTCTTCGTCATCGTCCTGGCCCAGATCGACCTTTCCGTCGGCTCGGTCGTGGCCGTGACCGGTGCGCTCAGTGGTGTTCTCGTCATCAAGCAGGGCTACCCCTGGTGGGTCGGCGTCGTCGCCGCCCTCGTCATGGGTATCCTGATCGGCGCGTTCCAGGGTTTCTGGGTCGCCTACGTGGGCATCCCCGGCTTCATCGTCACCCTGGCCGGCATGCTCCTCTTCCGCGGCCTGACCTACCAGGTTCTCGACAACGTCTCGCTCTCGCCCTTCCCCAAGGGCTACTACAACATCGCCAACGGCTTCCTCAACGGTCTCCTGGGCGGTAATGGCTTCGACGTTTTCACCCTGGTGATCTTCGGTGTCGGCGTGGCCGGCTTCGCCTATCAGCAGGTGCGCACCCGCCGTGCGCGCATCTCCTACAACCAGGCCGTCGAGGCGATGTGGCTCTTCGTTGCGAAGATCGTGCTCACTGCCGTCGTCGTCATGTGGTTCGCCTACAAGCTCTCCACCGAGCGCGGCCTGCCCATCGTGCTGATCCTCCTGGCGATCCTCGTGCTTGTCTTTGGAACCCTCGCCTCCTCGACGATGTTTGGCCGCGACGTGTATGCGATCGGTGGCAACAAGTCAGCCGCCGCCCTGTCGGGTATCAACGTCAAGAAGGTCACCTTCTGGTGCTACGTCAACATGGGCTTCCTCGCGGGCGTTGCGGGCGTCGTCTACTCGGCTCGTATGAACGGCGCGCAGCCCTCGGCGGGTAACATGTTCGAGCTCGACGCCATCGCCGCCTGCTTCATTGGTGGTGCGTCGACGACCGGCGGTATCGGACGCCTGTCCGGTGCCCTCATCGGTGGCCTCATCATGGCCGTCATGTCCAACGGCATGCAGCTTATGGGTGCCTCCACCTCCACCCAGCAGATCGTCAAGGGAGCCGTCCTGCTCCTGGCCGTCGCCTTCGACGTCTGGAACAAGCAGCGCGCCTCGGCCTGAGGGAACGCGTAGACCCCCACGAGGGCGGGGAGTGGCCATGCGGTCGCTCCCCGCCCTCGTGTATGCCCGGGGGTCTATGTGCGCGTGGGCAACCGCGTTTGTCAGGTCTAATGAGAGGGGTGAACTCTCGGCGCGGGGCAACGTTCCTGTTACCGAAAAACGTGCCGGTGGCGACGCATTTGAGTTCCGCAGAATTGCAACCACTCGGCAAGTTTGAGTGACCTGTCGCACAGAATTGACGGTTTTTGAGCAAAAAAACGAGATATTTTCGTGAAATCCGCGAAATCTGGCCCTAAAGTCGGCAAAATCGCCAAAGATTTCGTAGTGTGTCATTCGTGGCCACGACAGTGGTAACCAAGAACGAACAGGAATGAGGTTTCTCAATGTCCGTGAACCGTACCGAGCTTGTCGCTCAGATTGCCGAACGCGCCGACCTGACCAAGGCGAAGGCCGACGAGGCCCTGGCCGCCTTCCAGGCCGTCCTCGTTGAGTCCCTGGCTAAGGGCGAGGCCGTCAAGGTGACCGGTCTGCTCTCCGTCGAGCGTGTTGAGCGCGCCGCCCGCACCGGCCGTAACCCCCGCACCGGCGAAGAGATCAAGATCCCCGCTGGCTACGGTGTGAAGCTCTCCGCTGGCTCCACGCTGAAGAAGGCCGTCTCCAAGTGACGCGCTGACACTAGCGAATAGCCTGTGGGGCACGACCGAGTGGTCGTGCCCCACACGCGTCTCTACGGGCCTGGGCAGCCCCGCCCACGCTCACATGAGAGGGTTAACGCGCCAATTAGCGGGTTTACGTGCGTATCAAGGGGTTGACGCGCATATTCAGTGGTTCGCGTGCGACCAACACACCAGGCCAGGCACCGTTGTGTCCAAAACGCGGACCATCTCAGCCGCAACACCCCGTTTTCAGTGTTTTTCACCGAGGTGGTCTGCGATTTGGGCGCCTTGCCACTCCGAGCCGTGATCTCACCGCCACCAAACGGGGGAAATGCACCATTAGGGGCACGACACGCCGGCGACACGCCGAAGGGAGGCTCCTAATGCTGCAAAACCCCCGCCATTATCCCTGGTGTCATATTCCCTCACTGGTGCATGACTGCCCGGCAGGGTGCCGATAAACGGCGTGAGGGTGTCGCCAGCAATGACGGGGGAGGTCCGAGCGGCCAGCTCCGCGACGACGCTTGTGCCCGATGGGGTGTTACACCCGATTGGGAAGATTCAACCCCTTCTGATCGGGTGGAATCTTCCCTAACGGGTTGAATGCTCCCGATCAGGTGGAATCTTCGCGCTGGGGCGCATCCTGTCTGAGGCGCAGCGGTGCGAGTGCGCTAGCCTGACGCCCCGCCCTCGACGATGCGCGGGACCGAACCTCCACCAGCACGTTTTGTCCTATAACCCAACGCGCCGTGATGGGGCAGTGGTGGGTATTAGGAGGGCGACGCAGCCCTGCGCCCCTCAGACGCGCATAGCGGCCTGACGACGCAGCTGTCGCGCATAACGTTGCCCCGGCTCGCATCAGCGAGCCGGGGCAACGCATGGAGTTCGCATGAACGTGTGTGTTAGGCGTTCACCTCTTCCTTGACGCTCAGCGTCAGGAGCGGGTGGTGGCACGCCACGCGGTGCGTCTCGTCCGTAAGCATGGGCTGCACCTTGCACTCCTCACCAGCGAACGGGCAGCGCGGGCGGAAGCGGCAACCCTCGGGCGGGTTGACGGCGCTCGGCGGTTCGCCGGTGAGCTTGATGGCACTCTCGTCGTGCTGGAACTCGGGGTCCGGCACGGGGATCGAGTCGATGAGTGCCTTCGTGTAGGGGTGCTTCGGGTTCTTGACGACCTCGTGAGCGGGGCCCTCCTCGACGATGCGGCCCAGGTACATGACGCCGATGCGATCGGCCATGTACTGAACGACTGCCAGGTCGTGGCTGATGAACAGGTAGGACAGGCCCAACTCCTGCTGCAGGTCCTTCATGAGGTTCAGGACCTGCGCCTGGACGGAGACGTCGAGCGCGGAGACGGGCTCGTCAGCCACGATCAGGTCGGGAGCCAGGGTCAGCGAGCGAGCGAAGCCGATGCGCTGGAGCTGTCCGCCCGAGAACTCGTGCGGGTAGCGGTCCAGGATCTCCTCGGTGAGGCCGACCTGCTCGAGGATCTCCATGATGCGCTCGGCGATCTGGCGAGCGTTGCCGGTCTTCTGGATGCTCATGGGCTCGGCCAGGATCTGGTCGATGCGCATGCGCGGGTCCATTGCCGCGTAGGAGTCCTGGAACATCATCTGCACGTCGCGGTGGATGCGTACTGCGTCGCGTCCCTTGAGCTTAGCCAGGTCGCGTCCATCGAGTTCGATGGCGCCGCCCGACGGGGGCTCGAGGCCAGCGATGAGGCGGCCCACGGTGGACTTACCGCAGCCAGACTCGCCGACGAGGCCGTAGGTCTCGCCCTTCTTGACCGTGATGGACACTCGGTCGACGGCGGAAACGACGCCCTTCTCGCGCTTGAAGAAGCCGGAGCCTGCCGACTCGTACTCGCGCGAGGCCTCCTTGACGTCGAGCAGCACCTCGTGGGAGATCTGCGGAACGTCCGAGGCTACTTCTTCGGCGCTGGTGGATTCCAGCTTGCCCTGGAGGACCGCGGGGGACTCGTCGCCCTCCTGGACCGGGTGGAAGCAGGAGAAGGTGTGGTTCTCGTCCCCGTTCAGGTCCGGGTAGCCGGCGCGGCACTCGTCGGTGGCCCACAGGCAGCGGGCCGCGAAGCGGCATCCCTTCGGCAGGTTGGTCAGCGACGGGGGAGCGCCGGGGATCGAGAAGAGCTTCGTACCGGCCGCAAGGGCACGCTCGGGCAGTGCTGCCATCAGCGAGCTCGTGTAGCGGTGCTTCGGCTCGGTGAACAGCGTCTTCGTCGGCGCGGTCTCGACGATGCGGCCGGCGTACATGACGGCGACACGGTCGGTGTGACCGGCCACGACACCCAGGTCGTGGGTGATGAGGATGACGCCCATCTTGTACTCGTCACGCAGCTCGTCGATGAGGTCGAGGATCTGCATCTGCGTCGTCACGTCCAGGGCCGTCGTGGGCTCGTCCGCGATGAGGATACGCGGCTTGCACACGAGGGCCATGGCGATCATGACGCGCTGACGCATACCGCCCGAGAGCTGGTGCGGGTAGTTGTTGATGACCACCTCGGGACGAGGCATGCCGACGCGCTTGAGGATCTCGACGGCGCGCGCGAGGGCTGCCCTCTTCGAGAGCTTCTCGTGCACGCGCAGCGGCTCGCACACCTGAAGACCGATTTTCATGGTCGGGTTCAGGGAGGTGAGCGGATCCTGGAAGATCATGCCGACCTTGGTTCCACGCATCTTGCGCTTCAAGTGCAGCGGCATCTTCGTCAGGTCCTGGCCGTCGAGGATGATCGAGCCGGAGGAGACCTTGCCGCCCTGGGGCAGGAGGCCCATGAGGGACAGAGCCGTCATGGTCTTGCCCGATCCGGATTCGCCCACGATGCCCAGGGTCTCGCCCGGGTTCACGTGCAGGTCGACACCCGAGAGGGCGCGAACCACGCCGTTGCGGATCTCAATATCGGTGTGCAGATCTTTGATCTGAAGGAGTGGAGTATTCATAGTTCAGTGCTCACCTCTTGCGCAGTCGAACTTCGAAGGCGTCACGCAGGCCGTCGCCGATGAAGTTGAACGACAGGACCAGCAGGATGATGAGGACGCCCGGAGGGTAGAGCAGCCACCAGTTGCCCGAGTAGACGTGGGACTGGCTGTTGGAGAGCATGGCACCCCAGTCAGTGGCGGGAGGCTGCGCGCCCAGGCCGAGGAACGACAGGTAGGCGACGTAGAGGACGGCGTCTGCGACCTGGAAGGTCGCGTTGACGATGACGGTGCCGATCGTGTTTCGGACGATGTGCGTCCGGATCGCTCGGGGCATCGAGCCACCCATGCCGCGCATCGCGACGACGTACTCGCGCGTGCGCAGGGACAGAGCCTCGCCTCGAATCAATCGGGACGTACCCAGCCAGGACAGAGCCGACATGATGATGATGAGGACCGGGACGGTCGGCGGGATCATCGTGGCGATCAGCATGAAGAGGAACAGGACGGGCACGGACATGAGCGCGTCAACGATGCGCATCATGATCGCGTCGATCCAGCCGCCCACGAAGCCGGCGATCGCGCCGTACAGCGTGCCGATCGTGGTGGCGAAGATGCCTGCGAACAGGCCGACGATGATCGAGGTCTGGCCGCCCTTCATGAGGCGTCCGAGCTGGTCGTAACCGACCATGTCGGTGCCGAGCGGGTGCTCGGCAGAGGGCGGTAGGGCCGAGTTCGACAGGTCCGTGTGGATCTGGTCGGTCACGTAGAACATCGGGCCGATGAACGAGAATGCCATCAAGATGAGGATCAGGCACACGCCGAAGACGGCGAGCTTGTTCTCCATGAAGACCTGCAGGCCCTGCAGCTTCGTCGACTTGCGGGCGGTGCGCGCCTTGGCCGGCGCGGCGATGGGTGCGGTTGCGGTGGTCATTTGGCACGTCCTGCCAGTCGGATACGGGGATCAGCGAGGGCGTAGAGGAAGTCTGCCAGGAGCGCGCCGATGACGGTCGCGAAGGAGACGATCAGGGCGACGCCGAGGAGGATCGGGTAGTCGCGCCTGCCGGTCGCCTGGTAGTACAAGTAGCCCATGCCGTTGAAGTTGAAGAGCGTCTCGATCACCAGGGCGCCACAGAACATCGCGGGGATGTACAGGCCGATCATCGTGATGACGGGGAACATGGCGTTACGCAGCGTGTGAACGAAGACGACGCGGAACTCCGACAGGCCCTTTGCGCGAGCGGTACGGACGTACTGCTCGTTGAGGTTATCCACCATCGAGGAGCGCACGTAGCGCGCGTAGGCGGCGATCGTGCCGATCGACAGGGCGCACACGGGCAGAACCAGGTGATCCCACTGCTCCCACATGACCGACAGGGCCTCGCCCTGCGGCGCATCGTTGGGCAGGATCGGCCAGACCTGGGAGAAGAGGACGATGAGGAGCAGGCCCGCGAAGAAGATCGGCGTCGAGTAGGCCAGCAGACACGCGATCGTCACGATGTAATCGGGTGCTTTATTTCTCTTGACGGCCTGCCACACGCCCAGGGGGATCGCGACGATGAGAGCCAGGATGGTGGACAGGAGAGACAGGAAGATGGTGCGCGGCAGGCGGGCTGCGAGCAGGTCATTCACAGACTGGTTGTGCTGGTAGGAGTAGCCGAAATCGCCGTGCGCAATTTTGGTGACGTAGATTTTGTATTGCTCGAGGATGGGCTTGTCGTAACCATTTTCGTGGTCGAAGGCCGCGAGCTGTTCTTGGGTCGCATCCTTACCGAGTGCTGCTCGGGCTGCGCCGCCCGGCTGGGACTGGAGGAGGATGAAGGTGATGATGGTGACCAGGAAGACAACGACGACTGCCTGGCCGAGGCGTTTGAGGATGAATTGGAACATTGCGAACTCCACAGTAAGGGGGCAGGCGCCCGCATGTGCGGGTGCGGGCGCCTGCCCCGTGAGGCGTCAAGGCGAAGGTTTACTTACCTTCGGTCGACCACGACCAATCCTCGGGCCAGGTGTCGCCGGTGGCGTCGAGTTCGCCCAGGTCGAGCGTCTTCTTCACCGCGGTGATCTGGTAGTACGGGTTGGGCATCCACAGAACGGGGAGGTCCTCCGCGAGGTAGTCGTTGTATGCCTGGAGAGCGTTGGGCTCGGAGGAGCGGGTCGACTCTTCGATGAGCTTGTCAGCGTCGGGGTTCTTGTACTGGCCGAGGTTGACGGGAGCGTCAGAGGCGAAGAGGCGCTCGCCGGAGGCGTAGATCGGGAAGCCCCACGAGGTCTGGGATCCGAAGAAGGACAGGTCCCAGGTGCAGGGGGTCTCGTCGTCACATGCCTGCGAGGCGCCGACCGAGTCGGGGACCTCGTTCATGTCGATCTTGATGCCGAGCTTGCCGAACTGGGAGATGATCTCCTCGAACATCTGGTGCGTGGAGACGAAGCCCGACTGGGAGACGAGCTTGAAGCTCAGCTTGTCGCCGGCCGCGATGCCCTCGCCACACTGGTTGGCGCCGGTGCCGGGGTTCTCGCAGGTGGTTTCGCCGTCGGGCACGACCTTCCAGCCGTGGTCCTCAAGGAGCTTCTTGGCGGCATCCGGATCGAACTTGTAGACGCAGCCCTCGGTGGTGCCGGTCTTCTCTGCGGCCATCGGGACGGGGCCACAGGTCGGGGAAGCGGTGCCGGACCAGATCTTCTCAGACAGGGTCGGCTGGTCAATGAGCTGCTGCATCGCCTGGCGGATGTACTTCTGGTTGATGAACTTCGAGCCGGGGGCCTGGGGAGCAAAGTTCAGGGCCAGGTAGGTGATGGAGTTGCCGGGCCACAGGAAGACGTTGTAGCCCTTGTCCTCGACGGCCTTGCGCTGGTTGTACTGCGCGGCCGGGATGTAACCGAAGTCGATGGAACCCGAACGCACGGAGTTGAACTCGGCGTCGTCACCCGTGAATGCCTTGTAGATCAGCGCGTCGATCTTGGGCTTGTCCTCGCCCCAGTAGTTCTCGTTGGGGACGAGCGTCAGGCCCTGGTCGGGGGTGAATTCCTTGAGCTTCCAGGGGCCGTTCACCGTCTGCCACAGCGGGTTGGTGGCGTAGGAGGACAGGTTCTTGGCCTCGCCCTGCAGGTAGGCGAAGACGGCCTTCGCGCCCTCGGGGGTGCGGTCGAGGTCGGAGACGGCCTCGTCGGCGCTGGTCTTGTCCCACGCGTGCTGGGGGAGCAGAGCGACCTTGTTGATCTGGTTGTCAATGAACCAGGCCGGGGCGAACTTGGTCTCGGTGGTGATGGTGAAGGTGTGCTCGTCGACGATCTTCAGGTCGGCACCATCGGGGAAGAAGCCCTTCTTGTAGGAGGCCCATTCGTCCTTGTTGTTGGTGACGAGGTTCCACCAGAACTCAACGTCGCGGGTGGTGACGGGCGTGCCGTCGGACCACTTGGCGTCGTCGCGCAGCTTGATGGTGAAGGTCAGGCCGTCCTCAGAGACCTCGGGAACGGTGCCCAGGGACTTGGGGAGGTTGATCTTGTAGGGGGTATCAGAGGTGGACTTGTAGGCGAAGAGCGGGCGGTACATCGCCTGGATGAACTGGCCGTTCTCGCCCTGCGTGTAGCCCTTTGCGGAGACCGGGAAGATCCAGTTGGGGGTACGCGAGGCCATCGTGACCTCGTTCTTTCCGGTTTCCGAGTTGGCTGCCTGGCCGCCGCTGCCGCTGCTGCTGCTGCCGCCGCCGCAGGCAGACAGGCCCAGGGAGGCGACCATTGCGAGGGCCGCGCCGGTGACCATCCACCGCTTCTTTCTAAGGTTCATGACTGCTCCAAATCAACGTTGATCGGGGACACTGACGGATGACAACCCTGTCAGATGACGTTAATCATATGACAGTTTGTCGGCGAATGTTGCCACTTTGGCCAAAATGTGGAATGTTACGAAAAAATAACAAGATATTTCGGCGAAAGAAGTGTCAGACTTTCTTCGGTGGGGCATAATGAATCATGTTCTCAACGATGAGCGCAGTGTAACGTTGTAGTTACTGCATACGTACTTAGAGGAGGTGTCATGGCCACGCATGATGTCGACGAGACCGTCCTGACGCTGATTGGGTCCGGTCAAGCAGACACCAGGCCCGCGATTGTCAAGCAAACGGGCCTCGCACCATCAACGGTGTCGGCCGCTGTGTCTCGCCTCGTCGAAGCCGGGGTCATCGCGGAAGCGGAACACTCTGTTTCCACGGGTGGGCGGCGCGCGCGCCGCCTCGTCACCTCCGACGGCGCCGGAGCGCTCGCCCTCGTCGAGCTGGGAGCCCACCACGGCCTCGTCGCACTGACGGACCCCACCCGCGGAGTCGGGCAGGCCTCGAGCCTCCTTATCGACATCGCGGAAGGTCCGCAGGTGGTGCTCGACGCTGTCATGGACGAGGTGTCCCGCCAGGAAGAAGCTGCCGGCGTGCGGGTTGGTGGCATTGCCCTGGCGGTTCCTGGTCCCGTGGACGCGGAGCGCTCTCGCGTGATCCGCCCCGCCCGCATGCCCGGGTGGGACGGCGTCAACGTCGCCGAGGCCGTCACCGAGCAGTGCGGCCTGCCCGCCCTCATCGAAAACGACGCGCGCGCGGGAGCCATCGGCGAATCCGTGTACCGGCGTCGTCTCCAGGGCGTGACCCCCATCGACACGCTGATCTACGTCAAGGCTGGCTCCGCCATCGGCGGTGCCTACCTCGTCGACGGCGTGCCGCAGGTGGGGCAGGGGGGACTGGCCGGGGACATCTCGCACATCCCCGTTGAGGCCGCCGCGGGCCGCCCCTGCAAGTGTGGCAATGTCGGATGCCTCGAAACGATCGCGTCCGCCGACTCGATCCGAGCAGACCTGGCCGCAGCAGGCCTCGTCTATGAGAACAACGCACAGCTTCTGGCCGCCGCACGTGACGGTATTCCCGAAGTTGCGACGGCCATCCGCCAGGCGGGCACCCTCCTGGGCCACTGCGTCGCCCACCTCGTGTCCTTCCTAGCTCCCCAGGGAGTCATTGTCGGTGGAGCACTTTCCGCCGTCGATGCCTTCACCGCCGGAGTGCGCGCCGCACTCCACCAATCCTGCCTCCCCTCGATCATGGAACACCTCGTGATCGAATCGTCTCGATCAGGGCGCGAAGCGGCGCTCTGGGGGCTCTCGACACTCACCCCCTCGAAGATCTCAAAGGAGAATCGCTCATGACCAAGCCCCGCATCGCGGTTGCCGGCATCCACATCGAATCCTCGACGTTCACCCCCTACATCTCGACCGCCGACGACTTCATCGTCACCCGCGGCGAGGAACTGATGGACCGCTTCTACTGGCGCGAAGAGGACTGGGCCACCCAGATCGAATGGATCCCCGTCCTGCACTCGCGCGCCCTGCCCGGCGGCGTCGTCGAGCGCGGCGCCTACGACGCCTGGAAGGCTGAGATCCTCGAGGGCCTCGCCGCCGCCGGCCCCCTCGACGGCCTCTTCTTCGACATCCACGGCGCCATGAGCGTCCAGGGCATGGACGACGCCGAGGGTGACCTCATCAACGCCATCCGCGGCGTCATCGGCCCCGAACCCATGGTCAGCGCCTCGATGGACCTGCACGGAAACGTCTCCCAGGACCTCTTCGACGGCTGCGACATTCTCACCTGCTACCGCCTCGCACCCCACGAGGATGCCCTCGAGTCGCGCCGTCGCGCCGCCTACAACCTGGGCATGCGCCTCCTGAACGGCCAGCCCAAGCCCGTCAAGGCCCTCGTCCACGTCCCCGTCCTGCTGCCGGGAGAGAAGACCTCGACCCGCATCGAACCCGCCAAGTCCCTGTACAAGATGATCGACCCCATCGAAGCGATGGACGGCATCCTGGATGCAGCGATCTGGATCGGCTTCGCGTGGGCCGACCAGCCGCGCTGCAAGGGCGCGGTCGTCGTCACGGGTGACGACGCGGAGCTCGTCAAGGAACAGGCCGAACGTATCGGCCAGTACTTCTGGGACGTGCACGACCGCTTCGAGTTCGTGGCCCCCGTTGCCTCCATGGAAGAGTGCCTGGTAGCCGCCGAGGAGGGCCCCAAGCCCTTCTTCATCTCCGACTCCGGCGACAACCCGGGCGCCGGCGGTGCCGACGACGTGACGGTCGCGCTCGCGGCCCTGCTGAAGTGGAAGCCCGTCCAGGAGGCCACGCTCGACGTCGTGTACGCCTCGATCATCGATCCCGCCGCAGCAGCCGTTGCATGGGAGGCCGGCGTCGGCGCCGAGGTCGACCTTGAGGTCGGTGGGCACATCGACACCCGCGAGCCTGGTCCGCTGAACGTCCACGCCACGGTCGAGGCCCTCGCCGACGACCCGATGGGTGGCCGCACCGCGCTGCTGCGCACGGGCGGCCTGCGCTTCATCATCACGACGAACCGCAACCAGTACACGATGTACAGCCAGTTCGAGCTGCTCGGCGTGGATATTACGACCGCCGACGTCGTCATCGTCAAGATTGGTTACCTTGAGCCCGACCTGTACGAGACCCAGAAGGGCTGGCTCATGGCGCTGACCCCCGGTGGCGTCGACCAGGACCTCATCCGACTCGGTCACCACAAGATTGAGCGCCCGATGTTCCCCTTCGATCCGGATATGGCAGATCCCGATCTGCATGCTCAGGTCGTCGTACCATGAGCGCCGTCAAGGATTCCGAGGGCCCGGTATTTGCGGGCATTGATATCGGCGGCACATCCATCAAGTGGATGATCGTCGATGAGGCAGGCGCGATTCTCACCCAGGGAAACGAGCCGACCAACCGCGAGGCCGTGGCCGAGCAGGTGGGACGAATCGGCGCGCGACTCGCGAGCGCCTATCCGGGATTGGTCGGTTTCGGCCTGATCTGCCCCGGCCTCGTCGATGAGGAGCGCGGGACCGTCGTGTATGCGGCGAACCTTGAGCTACGCGGCGTCCAGCTGGCCCGCGCGGTCGAGGATGCCACCGGCGTGCCCGCCGCACTCATGCACGACGGGCGCGCCGCCGGCCTGGCCGAGGGACTCCTCGGCGCGGGGCGCGGAGCCTCCTCCTTCCTCATGATGCCCATCGGTACCGGCATCTCCGTCGCCCTCATGCTCGGGGACAACCTGTGGAGCGGCGCAACGTTTAGCGCCGGCGAAGTCGGGCATGCGCCCGTATTCCCCGGTGGTGAGTCCTGCCGCTGTGGGTCGCGCGGGTGCCTGGAGGTCTACGCTTCGGCGAAGGGCATCGCGAGGCGCTACGAGCAGGCGACCGGCGAGGACATCGGTGCGAAGGCTATCGAAGCCGGCATCGGTACGGATCCGGTCGCGACCGAGGTGTGGAACACCGCGGTTCGTGCACTCGCGCTATCCCTCACCCATATGACACTCACCGTCGATGTTGAGCGCATCATCATCGGCGGCGGCCTGTCGCACGCGGGTGAGAACCTACTGGCGCCGCTGCGAGAGGAATTCGCGTCGATGCTGACATTCCGCGATGCTCCCGAGATCGTCCGTGCCTCCCTTGGGGGAGCTGGCGGTCGCTGGGGCGCCGCGATCCTCGCCGCCCGCGTGGGCGGCTCGACGTGCTACGAGAGGTGGCAGCCGTGACGACTGTAGAGATTTGCGTGGAAGATGCCGTGGGCGTGCGCCGTGCGCGCGATGGGGGAGCGGATCGCATCGAGATCTGCACCGATCTGTCCTGCGGCGGCCTGACGCCCGCGTTCGACGAGGTGGCAGCCGCCCTCGAGGTGGCGCCCGCCGGCGGCGTTCAGGTGCTCGTGCGTCCGCGTCCCGGCGACTTCGTCCATACGCGCGAGGAGGTCGACCGCATCGCCTCCGACATCGTGACCCTCTCTGCGATTGGTCGTGGAGCGCCGGTGCGCCTCGGCTTTGTCGTCGGCGTCATTACCCGCGACGGGCAGATTGACGTGAACGCGGCCGCGCGTCTTCGGGACACAGCCGAGGATGCGCCGCTGACCTTCCACCGTGGATTCGATCAGGTCGTGGATCAGGATCGCGGCCTCGACGTCCTCATGGAACTCGGGTACGACCGCGTGCTGACGACGGGCGGAGACCCGGCCGTCGCGCAGCCGGACGCCCTCGCCCGCCTCATTGAGCGCGGGGGAGACGACATCATCATCCTGGTGTCGGGCGGCCTGCGCGCTCACAACGTCGCCGAGGTCGTGGCTGCCTCGGGAGCTCGAGAGGTCCACATGCGCGCCCCCGGAACCTCGGGAACCGATCAGGCGGAGATCGAGCGAATCGTCGCTGCCCTGCACGGATAGCCCAGCTCACACGTTTTCGAAAAATCTTCATCGATTCGTCTGACAAATCGACGTCAGCAGTGTAAGGTTAAACACATGAGAATTGGAATTTTCAACGACGAAGATCAGATCGCATCCCTCGCAGCGGACCGCATCCTTGAGGTGTACCGCGCTAAGCCGAACTTCGTGCTCGGCCTGGCCACCGGCTCCTCGCCGCTCAAGCTCTACGCGGAGCTCGTGCGCCGCTACGAGGCCGGTCAGATCTCCTTTGCCCAGGTTCGTTCCTACAACCTTGACGAGTACGTGGGCCTGCCCCGCGACCACTACGAGGGTTACGCGAACTTCATCCACCGCAACCTCGTCGACCTCGTCGACATGCCCGAGGGTGCGGCACACGGCCCCGACGGCTGGTGCGATGACCTCGAGGCGGGCGCTGCCGCCTACGACGAGGCCATCAAGGCTGACGGCGGCATCGACATCCAGGTCCTCGGCATCGGCTCTGACGGCCACATCGGCTTCAACGAGCCCGGCGGCACCCTCGCGTCGCGCACCCACGTGGGTGTCCTGACCGAGCAGACCCGCCGCGACAACGCCCGCTTCTTCGATGGCGACATCGACCAGGTCCCCACGCACTGCGTGACCCAGGGCCTGGGCACGATCATGGACTCGCGCGCCCACATCTTCATCGCCACGGGTGAAGGTAAGGCTGACGCGGTCAAGGCCATGATCGAGGGTGGCGTCACCCAGCGCTGGCCCGCGTCCATCCTCCAGCACCACCCCGACGTCACCGTGCTCCTCGACGAGGCTGCCGCCTCCAAGCTCGAGCTCGCAGACTTCTACAAGGAGGTCTGGGAGAAGGAACACCTGTGAGATAGGTTCCCACCCGACTTCGCCCCGGCCTCGTCAATGCGAGGCCGGGGCCTTATTGTGAGCGTCGCTTCTTCGCTCCCGGCGCACGCGTGCCACCCGTTGGAAGGACCCCCAGGCACGTACAATGGTCCCCATGCGTAATGCCCTCGACGAACCCACCGGCCCCTCCGCGCCCTCCGGTCCCTCCACCGCGTCCTCGACCGGTCTGCTGGAGCGTACCGAGACCCGCAAGGAACGCACCGGCGGGGACGGCGACCGCTTCGCCCACTTCGTGCGCAAGGACAAAGCGAACTCGTCCATGGTGACGGGACAGCCCGTCGTCGCCCTGTGCGGCAAGGTGTGGATCCCCACCCGCGACGCCTCGCAGTACCCGGTGTGCCCCACCTGCAAGGAACTGCGCGACTCGATGGGAAAGAATGGGCGTAACTGGCCCTTCTCCGACGGCGGAAAGGGCTCCGACAAGTGAGCGAGACGACCCGGCGCGCACCCGTTGGTAGGCTGCGCGCCTGGCAGGCCGCTGCCCTGGATCGCTACATGGCGACCTCCCCGCGCGACTTCCTGGCGGTCGCAACGCCGGGCGCAGGTAAGACGACCTTCGCCCTGACACTCGCGACCGAGCTGATCGCCCGCGGTATCGTCGACAAGCTCACCGTCGTGTGCCCCACCGAGCACCTCAAGGGCCAGTGGGCCTCGAGCGCGGCGCGCTTCGGCATTCACATCGACCCTGACTTTACGAACTCGCAGGGCGTTGCCGGCTCCCACTTCGACGGCGTGGCCGTCACCTACGCGCAGATTGGCTCCAACCCGGCCGTCCACGCGGCGCGCACCCGCGCCTACCGCACCCTCGTCATCCTCGACGAGATCCACCACGCCGGCGACTCTCTGTCGTGGGGCGACGGCGTGCGCGAGGCCTTCACGGACGCGACGCGTCGCCTGGCGCTGACGGGTACGCCCTTCCGCTCGGATACCTCTCCGATCCCCTTCGTCACATACGAGGAGGATGAGGAAGGCATTCGACGCTCGCGCGCTGACTACACGTACGGTTATGGCGATGCCCTCAAGGACGGCGTCGTTCGTCCCGTCCTGTTCATGTCCTACTCGGGGCAGATGGCCTGGCGCACCAGCGCAGGCGACGAGGTCAGTGCTCGCCTGGGCGAGCCCCTCACCAAAGACATGATGAAGCAGGCCTGGCGTACTGCGCTGGACCCGAAGGGCGAGTGGATTCCCGCCGTCCTGCGAGCTGCCGATCTGCGCCTCGAAGAGGTGCGTCGCGCCGTGCCCGACGCGGGCGGCCTCGTCATCGCATCCAATCAGGAGCACGCGCGCGCCTATGCCCGCCACCTGCGCCTCATCACCGGCAAGGCTCCCACGATCGTCCTGTCTGATGATGCGGACGCCTCCGACCGCATTTCCGAGTTTGCCGACTCCACCGACAAGTGGATGGTCGCCGTGCGCATGGTGTCCGAGGGCGTCGACGTGCCCCGCCTCGCGGTCGGCGTCTACGCGACCAACGCCTCGACACCTCTGTTTTTCGCCCAGGCGATCGGCCGATACGTGCGTGCCCGGCGCCGCGGCGAGACGGCCACCGTCTTCATTCCCTCCGTCGTGCCCCTGCTGACCCTTGCCGGCGGCATGGAGGTCGAACGCGACCATGCGCTGGATCGCCCCAAGCGCGACGAGGCCAGCGAAGACGACATGTGGAACCCAGAGGATGCCCTCGTCGCAGCGGCGAACCGCGAGGAGAAAGCTTCCTCCGACCTGCTCTCCCAGTTCGAGGTTCTGGGTGCGGACGCCGAGTTCGACGGCGTCCTCTTCGACGGTGCAGCGTGGGGTGCGGGTGCCGAGGTCGGCTCCGAGGAAGAGCAGGAATACCTGGGTATTCCCGGCCTGCTGGACGCCGATCAGGTGACAACCCTGCTGCGCGCCCGCCAGGCCGACCAGGTTGCCGCCCAGAAGAAGACCCGTGCCGCGCAGAAGATGCGTGAGGAGAACGCTGGCATCCCCGCCCACAAGCTGCGTGCCGCCAAGCGCAAGGAGCTCCAGCACCTGGTCTCCACGTGGTCGCGCCGCTCCGGTGAGACCCACGCGACCATCCATTCGCGCCTGCGCTCGCGCTGCGGCGGCCCCGAGGTCGCCCAGGCGACGACCGAGCAGATCGAGGCCCGCATCGCCCTGCTGCGCGAGTGGTTCGTCGGCCGCCACTGACGCGGTCCCGCTGCACTACGCGCCCTGACGCATAACGAGTCCCGGCCTCGTCCCTCCTGAGAAGGACGAGGCCGGGGCTTCGTTATGAGTGCGAGCTGAGGGTCAGTCGACCTGCTCGTAGCGCGTCGGGATCGCGACCTCGCCCTCGGACAGGCGCCATGCCTGGTAGGGCAGTTCGTTGCGGGCACGCAGGTGGTGCTCCTGGGCGCGGGACAGCGCCTCGGGGCCCCAGGCTTCGGCGTCGATCTGGCCGCCGCGGACCAGCTGGACCTGCAGCGGGCGGGCGCCGCGCTCGGCCAGCAGAGCCTGGCCCTCCTCGAAGGAGGTTCCGACGAGCAGGAGTTCCTCGGTCGCGTAGCCGTCCTCGCCCATGACGCGGCCAGCGATCTTGCGCCCGCCGACCGTGGACTTCGACTCGGCCTTCTTGGCGACCGACACGATCTGGCCGTGGCCGTCCTCGCGTTGGACGACCTTGTAGACCAGAGCGGCCGTCGGCACACCCGATCCCGTCACGAGCTTGGTGCCCACGCCGTAGGAGTCGACGGGGGCTGCACCCAGGGCGGCGATCGCGTACTCGTCGAGGTCGGAGGTCACCGTGATCTTCGTGGTGGTGGCACCCATCGCGTCGAGCTGTCCACGCACCTTGAAGGCCTCGGCGACCAGGTCGCCCGAATCCAGGCGTACCGCGCCCAGCTCGCCACCTGCAGCGCGCGCGGCCTCGACCGCGTTGATGACGCCCTGCCTGATGTCGTAGGTGTCCACGAGCAGGGTCGTGCCCGCGCCCAGCTTGGCGACCTGAGAGTCGAAAGCATCGCGCTCGCTGTCGTGCAGGAGCGTGAACGCGTGGGCGGCCGTGCCGATGCAACGGATCCCGTAGCGCTTGGCGGCCTCAAGGTCGGAGGTGCCCTGGAAACCGCCGATGATGGCGGCGCGTGCGGCAGAGACTGCGGCGCGCTCGTGGGCACGGCGAGCACCCATGTCCATGCAGGGGCGGCCGTGGGCGGCGATCGTCATACGCGAGGCGGCAGAAGCCACCGCGCAATCGTGGTTGAGGATCGACAGGAGCAGCGTCTCCAGGAGCGTGCAGTCCGCGAATGTGCCCTCAACGGTCAGCAGGGGAGAACCGGGGAAGTAGCACTCGCCCTCGGCGTAGCCCCAGATGTCGCCCGTGAAGCGCCACGAGGCCAGGAACTGGGCGGCCTCCTCGGAGATGATCCCCTGGTCGTTCAGCCAGTTGATCTGCTCCGCGTCGAACTCGAAGCGTTCCAGGGCCTCGAGAATTCGGCCGGTTCCGGCCACGACACCGAAGCGGCGAGTGGCGGGCAGGCGGCGCCCAAACAGCTCAAACGTGCAGCGACGATGCGCGGTGCCATCCTTCAGGGCGGCGTCGAGCATCGTGAGCTCGTACATGTCAGTCAGCAATGAAGTAGATGTCGATGCAGGCATACTGTGAGCCTACCTTGAGAAGCGTGTCACCGGGGTGCGAATTTCCTTCCCTGATACACAAATACGTCTTAGTGTTGACGTATGACAACGATCTTCCAACCCGCGTCCCGCACGCACGAGGCACCCACCGCGGTGCCGCGTTGGCGTGCCGTCGTGTGGGACGATCCTGTCAACCTCATGAGCTACGTGAGCGCTGTTTTTCGCCAGTATTTCGGTTATTCCGCGGCTAGAGCGGAGGAACTCATGATGGCCGTTCATACGCGCGGACGTGCCACCGTTTCCACGGGAGTGCGCGAACGCATCGAGGCGGACGTCATGGCCATGCACTCCTACGGTCTACGCGCCACCATCGAAGAGGACCGGGACTGAAGATATGGAAGGCTTCGCTCTTCGAGACGGTGTCTACGCCTCGTCGATGAGCGACGGCGAGTCGCTCCTCCTGCGCCAGTTGGCGACGGAGGTTCTCGTCGTCTTGGACGATCCCGGTGAGTACGCCGCGACCTCGTCCATGGTGAACGCCGCCACCGAGACCGAACAGCGACGAGACGAACCCCGCGAACGTACCCTGCGTATGCTGCTGCCCTCGATGAGCGAGGATGACGAAGACGCTGGCCGCCTGCGCGCCCTGACCGAGGATTCTCTGCGCACCGATAAGTCCGTCCGTTTGCGCGCCATCGTCGGCGATATTGACCACATCGTCCACGGTGAGAGTGACACCCTCAGGATCCAGCCCGAGGCCGTGTGGTCCTGGCTGGGGGCTCTCAATGACATCAGGCTGGGCTTAGCCGCTGAGCTGGGCCTATCGGATCAACAAGATGCGCAGCGCATCGAAGAATTGGCGCTCAGTGAGCCGACGGGGGACCGCTCGCAAACCGTCGCCGCCATCTATATGCTCATCACATGGTGGCAGGACTCACTCCTAGAAGCCGTCAATAATTCCCAGTAGCGCATAAGGTCGAGACATGAACAACGCCCCGATCGGAATTTTCGACTCGGGCCTAGGTGGGCTGACGGTGGCTCGTGCAGTCATCGATAAACTGCCCGACGAAGAGATCATCTACCTGGGCGACACCGAGCATACGCCCTATGGTCCGCGCGCAATTGCGCAGGTTCGCTCGCTGACGCTGTCCGCTCTCGACGAGCTGGCCTCGCGCGGCGTGAAGGCGCTCGTCATCGCCTGCAACACGGCGACGGCCGCCGCGCTCGCTGACGCTCGGGAACGCTACTGGATCGATGCCGGTATCCCCGTCATTGAGGTCATCACTCCTGCGGCGCGCCAGAGCGTTATCGCCACGCGTAACCACCACGTGGGTGTCATCGGTACGAAGGCCACCATCCAGTCCGAGGCATATCTGCGCGCGCTCGCAGCCGTCCCCGGACTGACGGTCAGCCAGCAGGCCTGCCCCGCTTTCGTTGACTTCGTCGAGGCCGGGGTGACCACGGGCGAGGAGATCGAGGCCGTGGCGCGCGAGTACCTGACGCCGCTGAAGGAAGCGGGTGTGGACACGCTGATCCTGGGGTGCACGCACTACCCGCTGCTCACCGGCGTTATTGGCCGCATCATGGGCGAGGGAGTGACGCTCGTGACCTCCTCGGAGGCCACCGCGAATGTCACCTACAACGAGCTGGTGGATCGCGGGCTCCTTCATGATCCGTGGCCCGCTGGGCAGGGGCCGCAGCACCAGTTCCTGGCCACGGGCGCTTCCGACGCGTTCCCGCGGCTGGCTCGCCGTTTCCTTGGCCCCGAGGTGGGCTCCGTTGCCCGCGTGAATACCGGCGGTGGTATCGCGTGAAGCTGACTGTTATTGGCGCTACCGGTTCGATGTCGGGGCCGGAGTCGCCGGCATCGTGCTACCTTGTTCAGGCCCGAGGCGTGGACCCGCGATCGGGGGAAGAACGGACCTTCTCGCTCGTGTGCGATATGGGTCCCGGTTCCTTCGGTGCACTGTGGGCGTACGTGTGCCCGCGCGAGCTCGATGCCCTCGCGCTGTCCCATTGCCACGCCGACCACATGGGCGACATCATTTCCCTGCAGGTCTACCGCAAGTGGGGTCCGGGAGCGGCCGCATCCGCGCTGCCCCTGTACGGTCCCGCCGAGACGCTGCGCCGCGTGCGCCAGATCGAAGATGCCCCGGACGACGAGGCGTACGAGGTCGAATTCGCCTTCACCCACATGCAGCTGGGCGAGGCCTACCAGGTCGGACCCATGACGATCCGCCCCTACCTGGCCCTGCACCCGATCGAGGCCTTTGGCCTGCGTATCGAGGGGCCCTCGGAGGAGGATCCTGAGCGCCTGGTGTCCCTGTTCTACACGGGCGACACCGACCTATGCGACACGATCATCGAGGGTGCCCGCGGCGTCGACGTGTTCCTCAGCGAGGTTGGCTTCACGAGCGACGAAACCGAGCCTGATATGCACATGGATGGCGTGCGCGCGGGTGAGGTTGCCACGCGAGCCGGGGTAGGCCGCATGATCGCGACGCACATCCAGCCCTGGACGCCCCGCGATCGGGTGGTCTCCGAAGTACGACAGACCTGGTCGGGTCCCCTCGAGTTTGCGGCTTCCGGGATGCAGGTGAGCCTCTGAGCTTACCCTCGCCCCACCGGTGGGTGAGGCGAGGTGGTTCCTCGGTCAGTCGCTAGACGTCGAGTATGAGGCGTTGTGGCGCTTCCACTCCGCCATGTATGTGGCCACGCGCGCTGGGCCTGAGGCCTCGGACCATCCGTGATTCTTGTGGCGTAGCAGGATCTTGCGAGTGCCCAGCGACGGCAGCGGCGTGATGCGCATACCCTCCGTGTGGGCCCCGGCCAGCGCCATGGCCGGCAGGATCGTCGAACCCGTGCGAGCGCGCACGAGGGCGCGGGCGGCCTCGTAGGTCGTGTACAGGTGAGGCGCCCAGCGCGTGTCCGGGAAGGCCTTCGTAATACGGCGCATGACATGGTCGCCGCTGGAGCCTGGATTGACGCGCAGCCAGGTGAGGTCCGCGAGGTCTTCGATCGAGCCGATTGGGGGAGCGGAGTCTGGGGTGACGAGCATCCAGGGTTCGTCGAGGAAGGGAATGTCCGTGTATCCGCGAGGGGCCAGGCCCGGGTCCTCGTCGCGTTCGATGACGAGGATGTCGTACTGGCCGGTACGCAGCGCAGCCATGCCCGGGGTCTCTTCTGTTTCCTCGATGCGCAGGTCGACGCCGGGGAGGGCGTCCGCGAGGTCGGGGAGCGCGGGGATGAGGGTGGACCGGCAAATCGTCAGGAACGCCCCAATGGTGACCGTTCCCGTCACCTGGCCGGTGAGGGGACGCAGTGCCTTGAGGGCTTCCTCGATGTCGGCGTTGATGCGTTCGCCGGCCTCGGCGACGATCGTGCCGGCCGGGGTGAGAATCGCGCCGGACGTGGTGCGCTCGACGAGCTTGAGGCCGACTTCCTCCTCAAGTTTCTGGATCTGTTGGGACACTGCCGAGGGCGAGACCATGAGGATGTCGGCGGCGGCAACGATGCCGCCTTCGCGCGCGACGGACAGAAGGAATGGCAGGCGGCGGGGGTCGATATCCACGCGAACTCCTTCGTTAAGTGAAACTGTAAGATAACTATAGAACCATTCAATTGTGCTTGACTAGCGGAAGGTGCATCATATGAGTCATGACGATCTCATCTCTTGCAATTCCGGTCCTCGGTTGGCTGGGCGCGGGCGCCTCTATCGCCGCCTACTACCTGGTCTCTTCCAAGCGCTTCGCTCCCGACTCTCTGCGCTACCACTCTCTCAATGTCTCCAGCTGTATTCTGCTGGCCCTTGCGTGTGCGTCCACTGGCGCGTGGCCGTCCTTCCTGACGAACGCCATTTTCATCGGTGTCGGCTGCACGATGATCTGGCGTGTGCGTGACCGCCTCGCGCGCCGCATCATGCAGGTCGTTCGCTTCTTCGACGTGCGCCGCTATCTGCCGCGTCGTGCGCGCCTGGCGCGAGCTCGCTGACTCTTCGCTGAATTGGGGAGGTGAGGGGGCAGGCCGTGGGCCTGCCCCCTCACCGTATCCACCGCCAGATTAATTAACGGAAGCAACCCTCTTTGGTCAAGAATTTTCCAAGCTGCGCCAAGGGAAAGTCCGTAAGATGCGCTTCATAGAAAAATTAGAAATTATCGATGGAAAAAACGGACAATGAGGCGCACTATGTCAGTACGACGCGGTGACAGATCCATCGCACGGTACTCAAAGAGGAGCACACAATGTCTCGTTTCGTCGCATCACTCCTTCATCGCCTCACCCATCACCGCAGGGTGCGCCAACAGCGCAACCCCCTGCAGTTCTCGATGGACCGCCCCATCTTCGGCAACCTCGTCGCCCGTTGATGGCGCGCCTGCGGGCGCAACACACAAGTGCCGGACACCCTCGGGTGCCCGGCACATTTGTGTCTGCGGTGCTTCTCAGCCGCGCAGGTACTCCACGATGTGGGGCATGAGGGCGCGGAAGGCGATGCCGCGGTGGCTGATCGCGTTCTTCTGTTCCGCGCTCATCTGAGCGGTCGTGACCTCGAAGCCCTCGGGGACAAAGATCGGATCGTAGCCGAAACCGCCCTCACCGCGCGGGGAACGCGTCAACGTGCCGCGCACCTCGCCGCGCTCGACGAACTCGCGACCGTCGGGGGTCACGAGGACCGCGGCCGACACGAAGGCGGCGCCACGGTGAGCGTCGGGAACGTCGGAGAGCTGATCGATGAGCAGACGAAGATTCGCTGCGTCGTCCCCGTGGGAGCCCGCCCAGCGCGCGGAGAAGATGCCGGGTGCTCCGCCCAGCACATCCACCGTGATGCCGGAGTCGTCGGCGATGGCAGCCAGGCCGGTTGCGCGAGACAGCGCGCGGGCCTTGATCAGGGAGTTCTCCTCGAAGGTCACACCGTCCTCGATCGGGGAAGCCACGTCGAAATCGCTCATGCGCGCCACGCAGCCGGCCTCGAAGCCCTCCCATGCGGGGGCCAGGATGGCCTCGAGCTCGCTGACCTTGTGCGCGTTGGAGGTCGCGAAGACCAGGCGCGCGCTCACGGGCGCACCTCGACGCGCTCCATGAGGGGAGCCTCGAGTGCCAGCTTCTGCGCCTCTGCGAGCCGGGCGTTACCCAGGGTTGCGAGGTCCAGCAGCTCATTGAGTTCATCGCGGTTGAAGGGGGCGTGCTCGGCGGTGCCCTGCACCTCGATGAAGCGGCCATCGCCCGTCTGGACGACGTTCATGTCGGTTTCGGCGCGCACGTCCTCAACGTAGGGCAGGTCCAGCATGGGGGTACCGTCGATGACGCCCACGGAGATCGCGGAGATCGAGTCGGTGAGGACCTTGGCGGAGGGCTTGAGGATGCCCTGCTCCTTCGCCCAGGTCACCGCATCCGCGAGGGCCACGTAGGCGCCCGTGATCGCCGCGGTGCGCGTGCCGCCGTCGGCGCGCAGGACGTCGCAGTCCAGGACGATGGTGTTCTCGCCGAGCGCGGACACATCGACGATGCCGCGCAGGGAGCGGCCAATAAGGCGCGAGATCTCCTGAGTGCGGCCGCCCACCTTGCCCTTGACGGACTCTCGGGAGGAGCGCTGCTCGGTGGCGCGCGGGAGCATCGAGTACTCGCCGGTCACCCAGCCCTCGCCGGAGTCACGCTTCCAACGCGGCACGCCCTCAGTGAAAGAAGCGACACACAGGACGCGGGTGTTGCCGAATTCGATGAGGACGGAGCCCTCGCCGGTACCCGACCAACCGCGGGTAATGGAGACGGGACGGAGCTGGGACGGGGTGCGCCCATCGGCGCGCAGGGGAGTATTTGTCATAGTGACTAGGGTAGCCCACCGCGTTACCGTGGAGTTATGAGTCTTGATCTACCTCTCGTCCGCGGTCACGTCGACCCGGCCGTCGCGCTGCGTGAATCCGTGGCTCCGGCGGCTCTGGTGCGCGCCGGTGAGGCCGACGTCATTGTCGTCGACCCGTCCGGTTTCGTTCTTCTCGACGAGCCCGAGGCGTCGTCCTCGGATGCCCCGGTCCTGCGCCACCTGACCGGGAAAGAGGCCACGCGCGCGCTCGAGGTGGCCACGGCCTCGTTCATTGGGGTCGTGGGCGGCAGGTCCGTCGTCGCGATCGAGACGAGCCGGGACGAGGCGTGGGGCCGCTGGGAGCACCTGCGCACGGTCGGGCGGCAGCTCGACGGCGACGACGCTGCCCTTGCGCTGACTGCGCTCGCGCTCGCGGGCTGGCACGCGAACTACCGCTACTGCCCGAGCTGTGGGGCGCCCGTACAGCTGGTGTCCGGTGGATGGGCTGCGCGATGCGAGACCTGTGATCGGCTTGAATACCCGCGCCAGGACCCGGCCATCATCGTCCTCGTTCAGGATCACGACGGGCGCGTCCTCCTGGCGCACAACGCGCTGTGGCGGCCCGGCTTCGTGTCGATCATCGCCGGCTACGTCGAGGCCGGGGAGTCCCCGGACGTGACGGTTGCCCGCGAGGTCGCCGAGGAGGTTGGTGTCGAGATTGATGCGCCCACCTACGTTGCGACGCAGCCGTGGCCCTTCGGACGTTCGCAGATGATGGGGTACCGGGCTCGCACCGCCTCGCCGCGCCCGACCCCGCGGGCGGACGGCGTGGAGATCGAGTGGGCGCGCTTCTACAGCCGAGACGAGCTGACGCGCGCGCTTGAAGCTGGGGAGATCAGCGCCCCCGGTCGCGCCTCGATTGCCTACGCCCTGCTGCGGGAGTGGTATGGCGACGAGCTGCCGAGCGGCCCGGACGGCGCGGGACGCAACTGAGGGCGGGCGATGGAACAATGGGGACCATGAACCCCGAGGAACTGCTGGATGCCCTGGACCCCGATCAGCGCGCCGTCGCCACGCAGGTGGCTGGCCCGCTCGCCGTTCTGGCGGGCGCGGGCACCGGCAAGACCCGCGCGATCACGTACCGCATCGCGTACGGGGCGGCTGTCGGCGCCTTCGACCCATCCAACGTGCTCGCCGTGACCTTCACGCAGCGTGCGGCCTTCGAAATGCGCCACCGCCTGGCCCAGCTGGGGGTTCCGAAGGCTCAGGCGCGCACCTTCCACTCTGCGGCGCTGCGCCAGCTGCGCCATTTTTGGCCCACCGTCGTGGGTGGTCCGTTGCCCGACGTCATTCCGCACAAGGCCTCCCTTGTCGCGGCCTCCGCCGCGCGCCTCGGGATCACGATCGACCGCACGAACGTGCGCGACATCGCGGCCGAGGTCGAATGGGCGAAGGTGTCGATGATTGACGCCGCCCACTACGCCTCACGCGTGGCTCGCCTGCGCCGCGATGTGCCCGCCGGGTTGGATGCGGGCGACATGGCGCGCCTCCTCGACGTCTACGAGGACGCGAAGAACGAACGCGGTGTCATTGATTTCGAGGACATCCTCATTTATCTGTGCGGCATGCTGCAGGAACGCGCCGACGTCGCCTCCATCGTGCGCAAGCAGTACCGCTCCTTCGTGGTCGATGAGTTCCAGGACGTCAACCTCCTCCAGGCTCGTCTGCTCGACCTGTGGCTGGGTGGGCGCCACGACGTGTGCGTCGTCGGCGACGTTGCGCAGACCATTTACTCCTTCACGGGCGCGTCCCCGGATTACCTGACAGGCTTCGGGCGCAAGCATCAGGGCGCACGCATTGTTGAGCTGACCCGCGACTACCGGTCGACCCCGCAGATCGTGAGCTTGGCGAACGACGTCCTGGCGCGCTCGAGCCAGCGCGAGGGTACGGTGCGCCTGTCCAGCCAGCGCGACGGCGGCGCTCAGGTTACCTACCGCACCTACGACGATGATCGCGCCGAGGCCGAGGGCGTCGCAGCCTCGATCGCGGACCTTATCGCGGGTGGCATGGCACCCCATTCGATCGCTATCCTCATGCGGACGAACGGCCAGTCCCAGGCCTTCGAGGAGGCCCTGGGCGCGCGTGGTATTCCCGTCGCCGTTGCCGGGGGAAAGCCCTTCTTCGCTCGTGACGACGTGCGTACCGCCATCTCGCGCCTGCGGGCTGCGGCGGCGGCCGGCACCGACGACGGGAGCGTGGGCGAGATTGTGCGCGAGGTCCTCTCGGGCGTCGGTTGGGCGCCCGAGGCACCCTCCGGCCAGGCGGGATCCGAGCGCTGGTCGAACATGAACGCGATCGTCGGCTGGGCGGATGACAGCAAGGCGGAGACACTCGCCGCGTTCGTTGCGGAGCTCGACGAACGAGTCGCCTATCAGGTCGAACCGGACAAGGCCGGCGTTGAGCTGGCCACCATTCACGCCGCCAAGGGCCTCGAATGGGACGCCGTCTTCCTCGTTGGCGTCGCCGAAGGACTCCTGCCGATCTCGTATGCAAAGACCGCGGCCGCGCGCGAGGAGGAGCGTCGCCTGCTGTACGTGGCCGTCACCCGTGCCCGCGACCTGCTCACCCTGTCGTGGGCGCGCTCGCGGGGCGCGGACGGGCGCGGTAAGCGCAAGCGCAGTCGCCTGCTCGACGGCATCTGGCCCGAGGAAGTGGGGGTGGGCGCGCCAAAGAAGAAGGCGCGTGCCTCCGCCCGCGCCCTCAACCAGGCCTTCGAGGAGGAGGCATCGCCCCAGGCGATCGAGCTCTTTGGGCGTCTCAAGGCGTGGCGCCTCGAGGTCTCGCGCCAGGCGGGCGTGCCGCCTTTCGCCGTGTTCACCGATCAGACCCTGCGCGACATCGCCCAGGCCATGCCAAAGAACACGACGCAGCTGCGTGTGATTCGCGGTATCGGCGACGTGAAGGTGCAGCGCTTTGCCGCCCCGGTGCTCGCACTGGTGCGGGGTGAAGAGGTCATTGTCGACGAAGGGGCCTGAGCTAGCAGGCCACGCCGTCGATGCCGCAGACGCATTCGTGGGCGCCGATCGCGCGTTCGACGGTGATGCTTCCGTCCTCGTCGACAGTGGCGATTTCGGCGCATAGGTGCGGGGTGAGCGCCCCTGAGGCAAAGTCGCGCAGCAGGCGCGCGATCCGCAGGGCGGCCGCGAAGTGTGCCAGCTGAGGGAGTAGACCGAGTGGCCACTGGGCGAGTTCTCGCAGGTGGGTAAGGTGGTAGGGGTCCTGCTCGGCGCGCGCGTGCTCGATGCAGTGGAAGCACGGCGTGGAGCCGGGAATGACGAATGGCCCAATCTCGTAGGAGTGTTCTCCTCGTGTGATGAGCAGGTGAGGTGTGTCTGTGGCCATCAGCTCGAAGGGGATGCCGGGATCCTGCGCCCGATCAGCCGATACGAGGGCGATGTCCGGCGCATCCTGAGCATGTAGGTCGGGTAGCGGGATCAGTGAGGCGAGTTCTCGGCGCACCGCACGCGAGCGAGGTGTGCCCGTGTAGACGCCGCCGAACACGTGATCCCAGTCGCCGTCAACCAGGCTGGGCGCGTCGATGCGGAGCCTCAACGCGAGGGTGTCGACCAGCGAACGGAGGGCGAGGAGGGTGGCAGGTACCGCGCCGAGAACGCCCACGGAGAGGAGTGGGCGGCGGTCGGGATGATCCATGAGGTCCGCCTCGGCAAGCGCGGCGAGGAGGTCGGGGGAAGCCTCGGGAACGTCGGAAGCGTGAGCGGGGCGGGCCTGGCTGGCGAGCCAGAGCTGGTCGCTGGCGTGCAGGTCATCGAGGCGCACGTGTCGGGCGCGGTCGCCGCCAATTTGGACGCTGCCCGGACCGCGCCACAGGATCGCCGTGTGATGCATCAGGTTCATGATGGTCTCCTTCAGTTTGTGACTGTTGGAGACATCATGAACCCATAGGAGATGCCGGCGTGGCGTTTTGGAAAATCTGTGGATAACTTGTCAGATCGTTCTGGTATATATCAGTCCGTCTCACCCTTGGGGTTCGATGCTTCAGGATCCTCGGGTTCGTCACCCGAGCCGGCCGAGGCCTCGTCCCCGGGCTCCAGTCCATCCGCCCAACCGAGCGTTCCATCCAGGAGCGAGTTCAGTGCGGCGTCGATATCCGCGTCCTCTTCGGCCGCAGCTTGGCGCAGCGTGAGGAAGGTGTCCGGCGTGGCCAGCTCCGTCTCGGAGGGAACCATGTCCGGGTGCGACCAGAGGGCCTCGCGCGCGTCGCGCCCGCCGTCGGCCTCCACAAGCGTAAAGATGGAGGCGGCGCCGCGCGCCTGACGCGGACGCATCTTGAGGCCAATGAGAGTCCCGAGGATCTCCTCAGCGGGGCCGCCCGACGCACGGCGGCGACGCATCATCTCGCGCAGCGCGTCCGCGTGGGGCAGGTAGGGCAGGGTAGCGCGGGCCGTCACGACCTCGACCCAGCCCTCGATGAGGGCCAACATCGTCTCCAGGCGCGTGAGTGCGCGGCGCTGGTCCGGCGTCGTCGACAGTGCGAACACACCGCCGCTGAGGGCCGACTCCACTGAGTGTGGATCCGAGGGATCCACCGAGCGCGCAGCCTCGGAAATGGCCTCCGTGTCGATCGCGATCTGGGACGCGTAGCGCTCGACCGCGCGCACCAAGTCGCCTTCCAGCCACGGGACCGAGGCGAAGAGCCGGCGATGCGCCGCCTCGCGCACGGCGAGGAACTGACGGACCTCGTCGAAGGGAATGTCGAGTCCCTCGGAGAACTGCGCGACGTTGTGCGGTAGTAGGGCGGCGTGCGACGTGTCCGACAGGGGAATGCCCGTGTCGAAGGTGCCGAACGACTCACCGGCCAGGGCCGCCAGCGCGCGTGCGATTTGCGCGGAGAACATCATCGCCGACAGGCGCGGCATCATCTCCTGCGTCTTGCCGAGCATCGCAGCCATGCCGTCCGGCAAGGAGGCTGCATCCCCCAGGCCCTCGGAACCAAACTGCTCCGAGAGGGCAGCGGACAGAGCGCGCGACACGTTGAGTGCCACGGGCTCGCAGATACGCTTCCACGTCGGAATAGTGTGCTCGACCCACGCGACCTTGCTCCACACGTCGCGGGTAACCGGGCCGGAAGCAAAATCGGTGACCGCATCGAGCCACAGGTCCGCAACCGTCATCGCCTGACGTGCGGCCTCGGCCTCCGTAGCCGTGGGGGAGGGGTCGCCGCTCGCGTACGCCGCCTGCTTCGCGCTGTCCTCCACCATGCGCCAATTAACGGGGCCTGCCGTCGTGTTCATGAGGAACTGGAACTGGCCCATCGCCGCGCGCATACGTGCGGGATCGGAAAACTCCGGGGGAAGATTCGCGGGATCGAAACCCTGCGCCTGCAGGGCGCGCGCGGCCTCAGCTGCCGCCTCCTCGCCCAGGATCGAGCGTAGGAAGTCCTCAAACGGGGTGCCGGAGTCAAACTCGTTCATGACCACAGACTAGCCGCCCCTTGTTCGCGGGTGCTGACAATCTTCTGCAAAAACGCTGAGAGCTGAAGTGGTGGTGCGCGGCGCGCGTGCGCAGTGGGAGCGGGTGGGACACAATGACACGGTGAACGATGCGCAGATGACCTCGGACAATATCGAGCTGGTGCCCCTGCAGGAGGATGACTCCACCCGGCGTATCCCTATCGTCAGCTGGCGGCTCATCACGGCGGTCCTCGCCGCGCTCGCCATGGTGGTGATTCTCTTCTGGATCCCCGTTCCCTTCGTGGTCAATAGCCCCGGTCCGACCTTCAATGTGCTGGGATCTGACAACGGCGTTCCCATGCTTCAGATCGAGGGAACCGACCCTGCAACGGGGGAACCGATCCAGCAGGACGAGCCTCAGTCCACCTCGTACAAGGCGCCCGCGAAACCGGGACAGGGGCAGCTGCGCATGGTGACGGTCTCCGAATCGGGAAACCCCAAGTCTCGCCTGAACTTCGCGCAGCTCATCGCCGCGTACTTTGACCCGCACAGCAAGATCGTGGACTACGAGTCGGTGTATCCCGAGGGAATGACCCGTGAGCAGGTGAGCGATGCTCAGGTGGCGATGATGCGCAACTCGCAGACGACCTCGCAGGTCGCCGCCCTCGAGTACCTCGGGTGGGAGGTTCCCGCGACGGTCACGATTGAGGGTGCGGTCGAGGGAACCAACGCGGAAGGGATCGTCCAACAGGGAGACATCCTCCGCGCGATCACGACCCCCGATGGCGTACGTCACGAGATCACCAGCGCCGCAACTCCTTTCGCACTCATGCGCTCGGTGCCGGCCGGTTCCACGATGACGCTGACGATCGAGCGAGAAGGCGCCACGCAGGACGTCTCCTTCGCATCCGTCGCCGCGTCCGCTACCGAGAGCGGCTCCAAGCTCGGCGTCTACCTCTCCGTCGACCCCGCCCTTCCCGTCGACATCACCGTCAACATCGACGGCGTGGGTGGCCCGAGTGCCGGCATGATGTTCTCGCTCAGCATCATCGATCGCCTGACCCCCGGCGATATGACGGGCGGCAACGTTATCGCGGGCACCGGAACCATGTCCTACGACGGGCACGTCGGAGGCATCGGTGGCATCCAACAGAAGCTGTGGGGCGCGCACCGCGACGGCGCACAGTGGTTCCTCGCCCCTTCCGAGAACTGCAACGAGGTCGTCGGACACGTCCCCGACGGGCTGCGCGTCGTCTCGGTGTCCACCCTCGACGAGGCAGTGAACGCCGTGCGCTCCATCGCCGACGGCACCGGGGACGCCCTGCCGACCTGCCAGTAGCGCCGGGGCGCTCTCAAGCCCGCCCACTGCTTCACGTCAGGTACGCGACAAAGGGCCCCGGCCTCGTCCATCTGGTCCGGACGAGGTCGGGGCCTCCTCTATGCTCTCAGGCTTCCTCGTCCGTCACCGGCTCAAGGGACGCGCGCAGGGCGTCCACCAGCGCCGGGACGAGCGTCGAGCCCTGCCCGACCTTGTCGTCAGAGTCGAAGGCGCGGGTGCGCAGCGCACACCATGACTCGCCCGTACGCATGACGCCAACGGCCAGACGCACGTCCGTGCGCAGGGGGTGATTCGAGATGAAGGCCAGGGCCTCGTCGGGGTCCTCGGGGGCCTGGTCCTCGACCTCCGGTGGAACGACGATGCGCTCGACGGTGATCGCCGCGCCCGGCACCGTTTCCGGCCACGCCAAGTGCGCCAGAACCTGCTCGATGTCGTCGTCGGCCAGGTCCTCCTGGATGATGGCGCTCAGGTGGTCCTCGGTACCATCCCAGCCGGCGCGCAGCTGCTCGGCGATGTCCGCAGGCAGATTCGGGTCGGCCAGCAGCATCGCAGTGGGCACCAGCGCGTAGATGGACGGGGCGTGATCCCAGCCCACACGGGCCGCGCCCTTCTCGATATCGACAACCACGTTGGCCAGCGCGATCTCGCGCGCACTCGGCATCATCTCAACAGTCATAACCCCATAATCTCACGGAGAGCGAATAAGACAGAGACGAAGAAGTCCATGTGCGCGGCTACACTGGATCGGAGCTAATCGGTTTCACAGAGAGGACTGCCGTGAGCTTCAATTTTTCGCTGTTCCCCCCGGGGGGAGCGCGTGCGCCGCGAGATCCCGATAGCCCACACGTCGAGCTGAAGATGCACAAGCCCGGCCCCGGAGCTATCACTCTGGGCGTCCTGATCGCGATCGGCGCGATCATCTACGGTGCGTCGATCGTGTGGACCGAGATCCTGTGGTTCCGCCAGATGAGCGCCACCCGCGTCATCCTCACCCAGTGGGGCGCGCACATCGGCCTGTTCGTCGTTGGTTTCGTCGTGGCCACGGCCCTTATTTTCTTCTCGATGTCCTACGCGTACCGGCATCGCGCCTCCTCGACGCGCGGGCAGGCATCGGCCTCCCTGCGCGCCTACCAGAAGGCTCTCGATCCCGTGCGCCGATTCGCGTTCTGGGGCGTCGCTCTGTTCTTCGGTTTCACGAACGGCGCTCGCCTGGCCACCGAGTGGCAGACGCTGCTCCAGTTCCTCAACCGTTCCTCCTTCGATCAGGTTGATCCCCAGTTCGGTATGGACATCTCGTTCTTCGTGTTCGTCCTGCCCGCGCTGAAGGTCCTCGTGTCCTTCCTGCTGACCGTCACCGCCATCGCCCTCATCGCGGCCCTCATCGTGTCCTACCTGTATGGAACGATCCGCTTGGCACCGCGCCCCCACGCCTCAAAGCAGGCACGCCTGCAGTCCGGCTTGATGGCCGCCTGCCTGTCGCTCTTCATCGCCGTGAACTACTGGCTGGGCCGCTACGAGCTGCTCACCTCGGACTCCGGATCCATTCATGGCGCCATGTACTCCGACATCAACGCGACGCTGCCAGCGCACTCCATCCTGGCGGTCATCTCCGGACTCGTTGCTGTCCTCTTCGTCGTTGCGGCCTTCAAGGGCACGTGGCGCCTGCCGGTCACCGGCGTTGCGGTGACGGTGATCGCCGCCCTCGTCTTGGCCGGCGCCTACCCGGCCCTCGTCGAGCAGTTCCGCGTGCGCCCCAACCAGCGCAGCCTTGAATCTCCGTACATTCAGCGCAACATCGACGCCACGCTGGCCGCCTACGGCCTGCAGGACGTCGACTATCAGACGAACTACGACGCGGCCACCACGGCCTCGGCCGGTCAGTTCGACACCGAGTCCCTCACCTCCCAGGTGCGTCTGCTCGACCCGCAGGTCATCACGAAGACCGTCCAGCAGCTCCAGCAGTCTCGCCTGTACTACGGCTTCAACTCAGGCATGAAGGTCGACCGCTACAACGTGGGCGGGGAGCGTCGCGACACCGTGATCTCTGTGCGCGAGCTCAACCTCTCGGGCCTGTCCGCTGAACAGCAGACCTGGGTTAACCAGCACACTGTCTACACCCACGGCTACGGCGCGGTCGCCGCATATGGCAACCAGCTGACCAGCGACGGCCTGCCGTCCTACTGGGAGCAGTCCGTGCCTTCGGTCGGCGAGATGGGCGACTACGAGGAGCGCGTCTACTTCAGCCCCGGCTCACCCGACTACTCGATCGTCGGCGCCCCCGAGGGCTCCGAGCCTCAGGAACTCGACTACCCGGACGACACCGCGGTCGGCGGCCAGGTCTCCACGACCTTCGTCGGCAACGGCGGCCCCTCCGTGGGCAACGTGTGGAACAAGCTCCTGTACGCGATCAAGTTCGGATCCACCGACCTGTTCTTCTCCTCGCAGACGAACGGGGCCTCGCAGATCCTCTACAACCGCGATCCCCTCCAGCGCGTCGCGAAGGTCGCGCCCTACCTCACGCTCGAACAGTCCGCCTACCCGGCGGTTGTCGACATGGACGGTGACGCCTCGACCCCCAAGCGCCTCGTGTGGGTCGTCGACGCGTACACGACCACGAACAACTACCCGTACGCGCAGCACGAGACCCTCTCGAATGCCACCGTGGACTCTCGATCCACCGAGGTCGGCCAGTACGTCCAGGCCAACAAGATCAACTACATGCGTAACTCCGTCAAGGCCATCGTCGACGCCTACGACGGCTCCGTGCGCCTGTTCCGCTGGGATGACCAGGATCCGATCCTGCGCACCTGGGAAAAGATCTACCCCGGCAGCGTCGAGCCCGTCTCGGCGATCTCGGGCGATCTCATGAGCCACCTGCGCTACCCGGAGGACATGTTCAAGGTCCAGCGCAACCTGCTCGCCACGTACCACGTGACCGACGCCGCCGGCTTCTACTCCGGCGGTGACCGTTGGCGCCTGGCCGAGGAGACCTCCACCCACGGCGCGGCCTCCAGCTCCGACTCGTCCACGCGCGTGGACGCTGCGGGCAACCCCGTGCCCGCTCCGACCGCACTGCAGCCGCCGTACTACCTGACCATGCAGATGCCCGGCCAGGACAGTGCTGAGTTCTCCCTGACCTCGGTCTTCGTGCCCGGTGGTGGCGGCGAGGGTCGACGCGAGGCCATGGCGGGCTTCCTCGCCGTCGACTCCGAGACCGGTAACACCCCCGGCCAGGTGCGCGAGGGGTACGGGAAGCTGCGCCTGCTCGCTCTGCCGTCCTCGACGACGGTTCCCGGCCCTGGCCAGGTGCAGAACAAGTACGACTCGGACGAGAAGATTGCGACCCAGCTCAACCTGCTCAACCAGGCTGACTCCACGGTCATCCGCGGTAATCTCCTGACCCTGCCGGTTGGCGGCGGTCTGCTCTACGTGCAGCCCGTCTACGTGCAGGGCACGGGCTCGGCGTCTTACCCGGTGCTGCGTTCGGTCCTGACGGCCTTCGGTGACAAGGTCGGCTTCGCGCCGACCCTGGAAGAGTCGCTGCGCCAGCTGGTCGCCGACGACGGTAGTGCGACGACGCCGCAGCCCCCGCCGGCAAGCGATGATGGCAGCCAGTCGGGTGCGACCCCGCCGGCCGCCTCGGGCGACGCGAATACTCGCCTGACGCAGGCCATCAATGATGCCGCTCAGGCCATGCGTGACGCCGATTCCGCGATGAGCAAGTCCGATTGGACCGCCTACGGTCAGGCACAGACGCGTCTGCGCGACGCCCTGGCCCGTGCCGAGGCCGCCCAGCAGGAGCTCGGCGCGGCGACGCCCACGCCGACACCCAGCCCGAGCCCATCTGCCACGAGCGGCGCACAAAGCGGCTCATAACCGCTGATGGAAGCCGTCGCGCGCCCGGTCCTGTTACTCACACGTCGTGAGAGGGCCGGGCGCGCGGCCGTCTGTGGTTTGCGGAAACAACTGGATGGGGAGTGTTTCCATCATGAGTTGTCGTCCGGCTTGCCCCGGTGCGTCGTTGCTATGGTGAGGGCATCTGTCCCTGGGACCCATCGACATCGTGGAAGGAAGACGATGACTCTCCCCAATAATCCCTTCTCTGCACCTTCGGGCGTGCCTCAGCCGAGCCAGGAGCCCGCGGAAGCTTCGTCGCTGCCTGCACCGATGAGTGCTCCCGTGATGGTGGCGCCGGCCGCCGATCGCTATGGCGCGGCGCCCCTGCACACCGGCGTAGTGAGTTCGGCGAGGCCGTCGCGATCCACGCGTGGACGCATTGGCGCGTGGACGGTCATTGTCCTCCAGGCGATCTCTCTGGTGCACGGATTCATTCCCTATGACTTCGAACATCTCGACGCTTATAGCCGAACGCTTTCGAACCCGATGTTCTGGTTCTGGCGTCTGATGTTCATCATCGTCATCGCGCTTGCGGTGCTCTATCTGCGCAAGGGCGCTGTCATCGCGCGCTATGTCGCCGCGTGCATCATTTTGGTGCTGTTCTTCATCGTCACTCCGGTCATGCACATTATTCACGATGTTGTGTGGTACTACGCGTTCGTGCCCGATCCCAGAATGTATGAGCTGGGCGCTGTGGGTGCGCGCGTAATCCTGATGCAGGTGCTCGATTGGTTCTGTGTCATCGCCGCGATCCTGCTCGCGATCCCGGACTTCAAGTCGGCGCCCTCGCCCTACGCGATGAGTGTTCCCGTCCCTGCCGCAGGAGCAGCTCCGGCCGGACACGTCCCGGTTCCGTCGGCGACGCCCGAGGGGGCTTCCTCCGAGGCGACGCCCGAGGCCTCGACCGCTCAGGCAGCGACCGCGTCAGGTTTTACCGCGCCCCAGTAACCGCTCTGGAGGCGTGAAAAAGAGGGGCGCGTGAGCGGCTAGGATCGGATCAACACGCCGCTTCTCGACGATGAAAGGACACTGATGGCGGACCCCCGATACCCATACTCCGGTCGCGTGAGCAGCGAGGAGCAACGGGCCGAGCCGATGTTGACTGGCTACATAGCAGCCCCGACCTACGTGCCCGTGGCGACGGCGAGCAAGGCCACGGCTTCGCGACGTGGGGTGGTCGCCGCGTGCGTCCTCCTGTTCGCGAAGCTGATCCTCCTCGTCGATAAGTTCATTCCCTGGAGCTATGAGCTCTCAGCGCTGTATGCCTCGCGCGCTCAACGGGGATCGTTTGGGTTCTGGATGGTGGTGAATGTCGTTCTCATTGCCTTCCTCATCATCTACCTAGTCAAGCGTGTCACCCCGCTTCGTTACATCGCTGCGGGTGTCGTTCTGGTGACGTACCTGATCATGCAGCCGTGGACGGCCGTGGCATTCAGGCTGCCGTGGTACACCCCGTATCTGCCGATGCATCTGCCGTATTACAGCGGGATAGATAGCCTGCGGTCGGTGGCAATGTGGGTACTGTCGTTGACGTGTATCGTGACCGCGATCCTTCTGGCCATCCCGGACCGGAAGCGAGTTGTTCCCGCTGATAGATACTGACCGCTGGGACGTAAATCACCGCGCACGGTTTGTATGCTCCCGGTCGATGCGCTAGAGTATCTAGAGCCGACGCGGGGTGGAGCAGTTCGGTAGCTCGCCGGGCTCATAACCCGGAGGTCGCAGGTTCAAATCCTGTCCCCGCTACCACCACAGACCCGGTCCCGTGAGGGGCCGGGTCTTTTGTTTCATGCCCATGTTTCATGGTGTGAACGTCTTGACGTATACAACCCTCGGCGCGATAGTATTGGCTGTTCGCCATCAGGAACTGCACCTACGGGTGCGAGAGGAATACAGATGAGCACTATCGATCCGTCGCAGCTCACCGCTGCCGACTTGAGCAATCCGGCGCTTTCGGCCCAGGATCTCGCGGATATCACTGCCGCTCGCCCGGACCTGCGTCCCTACGTCGCAACGCACCCGTCGCTGTACCCTGCCCTCGGGCAGTGGCTGGCGGACCAGGGCGTCGTTCCCGCGCAGCCCCCGGCTGCTGAGGAACCGGCGATCTCTGAGCCAGAGGCTCCCGCGGAGGACGCCGGCGAGCAGGCCGAGCCTTTCGCCGGTGTTCACGAAGAAGCGCAGCCCGAGGCTGACGCCGCCCCGGCCGAGGCCCCCGTCGAGCAGCCCGTGGTCGAAGAGGCGCACGTTGAGGCTCCTGCAGAACCCGAGGTTGCCCATGTTGAGCCCGAGGCTCCCGTGGCCGAGGCCTCTGACGACAACCTTGAGCAGGCGATCCTAGAGGGTGCGGCGCAGTCCGATGCCTCCGCCGGTGACGAGGCCACGCCGGCCCCGTCGACCGAGGAACAGGTCGCACAGTCTCCCTTCAGCAACCCGCCGCAGGCAGATGCTCAGCCGCAGGGTCAGCCCCAGGTGGGCGCGCAGCCGCAGCAGGGCCAGCAGGCCCCCTTCGGCCAGCCCGGCCAGCCCCAGTACGGTACTGCTCCCCAGCAGGGGCAGCAGGGTCAGCCTCAGTTCGGTGCGCAGCCGCAGCAGGGCCAGCAGCCCCAGCAGGCTCCCTTCGGTCAGCCCGGCCAGCAGGGACAGCAGCAGTTTGGTGGCCAGCCGCAGCAGGGCCAGCAGCCCCAGCAGGCTCCCTTCGGTCAGCCCGGCCAGC
>ERZ809296.570-NODE-570-length-57774-cov-6.899565_pt1 | contig 57774 bp, 52 predicted proteins | sample MGYA00520511_ERZ809296 | MGnify/ENA primary metagenome ERZ809296 (study PRJEB31576, sample SAMEA3212662) | Homo sapiens | biome: human-gut; feature: human gut; material: fecal | place: Sweden | collected 2012 ...
CAGCATAAGAAAAATTCCGTCAGAGTCAGTTATAAGACTCTGGCGGAATTTTTTCGTTATGGCGGATTATCTCGTTCGGCGCTTGGAAGAAGCCCTTCTCCGTCTGCCGTTTTCAAAATAATCGTAGTGGAAGGTAAGAAAAAATCCGAACCCATTTCCGATTTGGAAAATCTGGTTCGGATTATACTGGTTTGGTGCGGTAGATGGGACTTGAACCCATACGTCATACAACACACGCCCCTCAAACGTGCCTGTCTGCCAATTCCAGCACTACCGCATATTCACTTTCTGCACCAGCGATGCAACATGTATATTATACGAAACCCGCCTGAATTTGTCAACCCTTTCTTTGAAAAAAGTTTCCTCCGCCGCTTTTCAAAAGGCGCGAAAGCGGCGTTTACGCCGCCTTCGCTGGGTTTATTCGTCCTGCTTTTCGTTTTGGGGCTCCTCTTTTTCGGAATTTGACGTCCATTTGGCCACATCGAGCGCCTGCGTCAGCTTCTGCGGCACAGGCACGCCGAGCAGCACCGCGTTTTCCAGAATGGAAAGCGACTCGTTGACGATATAAAACATCGCCGCCGCGCCGGTGCAGGCCGCGCTGCCCGTCAGGTTGTCGAGCACAGCAGCCAGCAAAATGACGATTAAAATCATCGCCTTGCGCATCAGCCCGGCAAACCCCGCCCTGCTGCTGAGCGCGCCGCCCTCGCTCTTGGGGCTTTTGCCCAGCAGCGCAACGCCCACGCCGCTCAGATAATCCAGCCCCATCAACAGCACAAGCAGTCGAACGGCGATCGGCATGCGCATAAAAAGCCCCGCCACAGCGCCCGCAGCAGCCGCAAACCATTTCACTGTCTTTTCCATAGGCTGTCTCCCCTCTTTTTTCAAGAAACCCGTTTTTTGAATGAAAACGCCCGTTTCTATCGTCTATTCAGGAGAACCGTTTTCCAAATTCCCCCGTTCAGGCTATGCGCCCGATCAGCACGGCGTGACGCATGCGCAAAAAAACCTTGCGTCAAACGGCAAAATGAAGTATGATAAAGGATGACATCGTGTACATTGGCGGGGTTATCCCCGCTTTTCGATTTGAAGGAGGTGACGCCCATGTCGGATGATCGCCAAGCACCCCGCCGCAGACGCAGACCCCCGGTCGCGCCCGCGCCGCAGGAGCCTATGCGCATCATCGTGGGCAACGAGGAGGACACGCCGGATTGGATGGTTTCCGATACCAGCGGCGCGGCCTCCCGCAGAACGGGGCAGAAGAAACCCGAACCGGAAACGCCCGAACGCGTCGTCCGCGGCGTTCAGGAAACCCAGACGATTTTGCAGATGAAGCAGCCGCGCAGCGGCCAAAGCGAGGCGCGCGCCGAGCGCACGGCGTCGGGAGCAAAGAGGACCGCCGCGCCGAAAGCCGAACAAAAAACCGGTGCGTCCGCGCGGAAAGCGCCCGCCCCAAAGAAAAAAAACGCGCACCCGATGAGCAAAAAGGCAAAAGAGCGCCGCGCGCGTCAAATCCGCCGAACGACCATCGGCGCGCTCTGCGCCGTGATCGCCGTCGTGCTGGCGGTCATCGGCATTCGCGCGGGCAGTCGTTTGGTGGACATCAAGCAGACGCTCGACCGCGGCGACGGCGTGTTCTATCCAAACATCTACGTCAACAATATCCCGCTTCAGGGCAAAACGCTCGACGAAGCGGCGGCGCTCGTCACCCAGCAGGTGCAGTCGTTGATTTCGTCGTTCAAGATCACTCTGCGCACGCAGGACGGCCGCAGCTGGGATATCACCGGCGACAGCCTCAATATGCAATACAATGTGGCCGATCAGCTCGACCAGCTTTGGGCCATCGGCCATACAGGCTCATCTTCCACGCGCTATGAACAGGTCAAAGCGCTTGAGGAAGAACCCGCCACGCGTTACACCACGCTGACCTACGACATGAGCCAGGTCAACCAGATTCTCTCCCAGATCAAGGCCGAGGTGGACCGTCCCGCCGTCAGCGCCACACGTGTGGACGACGATACGAAGTGGCCGCCGTTTTCCTATACGGATGACGAGGCCGGTCAAACGCTGGATATCACCGGGCTGAACGAGCGGATCTGCGCGATGGTCGATACGCTGGAAAGCGGCGTGGTCGATTTGACCCCGGTTCCGGTAGAAGCGACGGTTACGCGCGCCCAGCTGGAAGCGCAGATTGTCAAGCTCAGTTCTTACGAAACCACCGTCGGCAAGACCGGCGACTATGTGGAATCCCGAACGGAGAACATCCGCATCGGCACGGAGCGCTTCAACCATCTGATCATCCGCGCGGGCGAATCCGTTTCCTTCAACAAGGTGGCGCTCAAGCGCACGGAGGCCAACGGCTATCAGCCTGCGCTGGAAATCGCCTACGGCAACTACGTGCAGGGCATCGGCGGCGGCATCTGCCAGGTCTCTTCCACGCTGTATAACGCCGTGGTCAACGCAGGCCTGACGGTCAACAAGCGCACGCCGCACGCCATCCCCTCCAGCTACGTGGACAAGGGCAAGGACGCAACCGTTTCCGATGACCGCTACGATTTCGTGTTCACCAATAACACAGGCGCGGATATTTACATCGAGACGGAGTTCGTCAAGGTCAAAAATTACTGGACGAGCCGCTTCATCATCTACGGCCGCCCGGATCCGAACGGCTATACCTACAAGCTCGACTCTCAGGTTGTCGAAACCATTCCTCTGCCCGATCCCACCTACGAAAAGGACAAAGACGGCGCCTACGTCATCTACGACGACGAAACCTACCAGATCAGCCCAGGCCGCGAAGGCTACGTCGTGGACGTCTATCTGGTGACGATGGACAGCAAGGGGCTTGAAATCTCCCGCGAGAAGAAATATACCGACACCTACAAGGCCGCCGCGCCAAGATTCTATGTCGGCGTGACCCCGCGCGAAACGCCCATGCCCGATGTGCCGAGCATCGACTGATACACCAGCAGAAAGGAAGGATTCTCCCATGAAACGCCTTCAAACCCGTGCCGCGGCTGCCGCGCTGAGCGCCCTGCTGCTGGCCCTGCCCACCTGTGCGCTGGCCGCCGAAACCGCGCCGCTCACCCTCAGCACCCAGCAAAACGCCGCGCCGGTCGAACGCCGGACGGATTTGGGGCAGCTGAGCGCCTTTGGCCGCAGCCATACGTACATGGGCGTTTCCGTTTCGGATGAATGGCTGTATCAGGCCCGCATCGGCGGTCTTCCGCTGGGGCTCAGCCTGTTTACGCCGGAGGGCGACGGCGTGACCTTCCGCGAGCACCTCTGCGCGGCGCAGACCGGCGGCAAAGATATCCGCCTGTGTCTGCGCGCAGGCAGTCAGCAGGGCGGGCTGCTGCTTCAGCTCGATCAGCGCGCCGTAGACATGCTTGAACGTCTGCGCATCACGGAGATCGTGCTGACCGATATCGATTATTATATTCAGGAAACCTATCTCGTTTCGGATATCGCGGCCATGCGGCAGGCGCTCGCCCTGTCAGGCGGCGAACAGCTCTGCCTTGCCGGAGAAAACGCGCCGCTCTCCGTCGTCAGCGAAGACGGCGTAAGAAGAATCATTTCGGAATAAAGCCTTCCGAATTTCCGACTTCCGCGGTTTTAACTGCCTGCCGCTTGGACAAAAATAATCCGCCCGCTTCCGGCATATGCTGGAAACGGGCGTTTTCTTTTGCTTTTCCTTGTGTCTTTTCTGAAAATAGGGTACAATACGTATATCAATCCCTTCGGGAGGTTTTCTTTTCTGATGGATGCCCTGATTCAATCGCTGGTTCAATCCAATTTCGCGCCGGATCGCATCGTGCCCCAGGCCTCCATGGCGCAGTATACCACGCTGCGCATCGGCGGGCCTGCCGACGTGCTGGTGAACGTCGTTTCGGCGGATGAAATCGCCGTCGCGCTCCACGCCGCGAAAAACGCGGGCGCGCCGGTGACGATCATCGGCAACGGCTCCAACCTGCTGGTGCGGGATGGCGGCATCCGCGGGCTGGTGCTGCGCGTCGCCGGGGGAATGAACGCCATCCGGCGCGAGGGCGACCGCCTGATCGTCGAAGCGGGCGCGTCGCTGGCATCCGTCGCGGCGTTTGCGCGGGACGAAGGGCTTTGCGGGCTGGCGGAACTCGGCGGCATTCCCGGCACAGTCGGCGGCGGCGTGCTGATGAATGCAGGCGCTTACGGCGCAGAACTGTCTCAGGTCGTCGCGCAGGTCGAGGGCATCCATCTTGCCGACGGCAGGCGCGTCTCTTATCCCGCCGACCGTCTGAGTTTTTCCTATCGCCACAGCGCGCTGATGGACACGGATGTGGTCGTCACACAGGCAACGCTGGCGCTCGCGCCGGGCGATCCCGAAGCCATCCGCGCACGGATGGAAGCATGCGCCAGGGCGCGGCGGGAAAAACAACCGCTGAATCTGCCCAGCGCAGGTAGCACGTTTAAACGTCCGGAAGGGCATTTCGCGGCAAAGCTCATCGACGACTGCGGTCTGCGCGGCCTGACCGTCGGCGGCGCGCAGGTGAGCGAAAAACACGCGGGGTTTGTCGTCAACGTCGGCGGCGCAACGGCGCGCGATATGCTTGAGTTAATGCGGCAGATTGAGCAGCGCGTCTTCGAGCAGACGGGCGTGCAGCTTGAGCCGGAGGTTCGCATTCTCGGCGCAGATGAACAAAAGAAAGAGGAATCTGTATGAAATTCTTAATTGTCACCGGTCTGTCCGGTGCAGGCAAAACCAGCGTTCTGCGCCATTTGGAAGATAGCGGCTATCAGTGCATGGACAATATTCCGCCGCTGCTGCTCGCGCCTGCTTTCACCCTTTGCGAAAAGGTGGAACTGGATACCCCCGTGGCGCTCGGCGTGGACTCCCGCAGCGGCGCGCTGTTCGATGCGGACACGGTTTGCAGCGCCATCGATCAGGGCGGCGACAGCCATGAAATCTCCATTCTCTTCCTGGAAGCGGATACTGAAACGCTCATCGACCGCTACAAGGAGACGCGACGCGATCACCCGCTCATGCGCGGCGGCATCACGCTCGAACAGGCCATCGCCAAGGAGCGCGAAATGCTTCAGCCTCTGCGCGAGCGCGCCAATTATGTGCTCTCCACAGGCGGCCTTCGCGCCAAAGAACTTTGCGCGCGCGTGGACGATCTGCTTTCCGGCAGTGAAAATCAGCGTGCCCTCCGCACGGAGATCATGTCCTTCGGTTATAAGCGTGGCATTCCGCGCGAGGCCGACCTGGTGTTTGACGTGCGCTTTCTGCCCAATCCGTATTATATCAAGGATATCCGCGCATACACGGGTCTGGAAGCGCCCGTGCGCGACTTCGTGCTGGGCAAAGAGGAAACCCGCGAGTTTTTGGGGCATCTATATGAACTGGTGGATTATCTGCTGCCGCTGTACCAACGCGAGGGCAAGCGCCGACTGATGATCGCCGTAGGCTGCACCGGCGGCGCGCATCGCTCCGTGGCCATCAGCGAAGCGCTCGGCGCGCATCTGCGTGCGCTGGGGCAGACCGTAAGCGTCACCCACCGCGACATTTCCATCGAAGAAGCGAGCTGGCCTTTCCGCCGGGTTAAGTGAGGGGAAACGATTGAGGCTCCGCCTCAAACTCCGGCAGGAACCTGAGGTTCCTGCACCTCCCGCATTGGGCTTTCATTCATTGATCACAAGTGATAAATGAAGTGGGAAATCCGAGAACCTCAGGTTCTTGGCAGGGTTTGGGACAGCGTCCCAACGTATCTCCCAACGTATCTTTTATTCAAAAAACGCGCATGCTGTGCTTATCACCGTTTTCGGAGGATAAGTTCCATGCGCGTTTCTTCTTATGCCCAGCCGTCCCATATCCCGCCCATCGCGCCGTCGCCTGTTCAGGCCGCGCCGCCCGCCCCGGCGCAGTTTCTGCCGTTTTCCGCCGAGGCGTTTCAGCAGGCGCGCACGCGCGACGTGCCCGTGCTGCTGTTCATCAGCGACGCGCCGCCGACGCTTTCGGACGCCGCGCTGAGCATGCAGATCGCCGAACGCACCGTGCCCGTCTGGCTGTACCCCGGCATGCGCCCGGATGTGGAATTGCTCTGCCAGCGCGCGGGCGCATTGTTTTCGGAGGAAGGCGCGCTTCCCCTGTGCGCCCTGATGCTGGAAGACGCGCGCGTGTTTCTGGCCGCGCCGCTGCCGCCCGCAGGCTTTGCGCTCGATCCGTCTCGGCTGTACGTCTGGCTCTCGCAGGCAGACCGCCGCTTCGCGCAGAACCGCGACGCTTTCATCCGTCAGGCCGTGCAGACCCTTCGCTCGTTCCGCGCCGAACCGCTGCGTAAGCCCTATTCCCCGCACGACGCGGCGCACGATCTCGTCCGCGCGCTGTCCGCCGTGCATGACCCAATCAACGGCGGCTTCGGCAAGCTCAAGCAGCCGCTCTGCCCCGCTCTCCGCTTTTTGAGCCGTGCCGCCATCGGCAGCCATCAGGCCCGCACAGCGCTCGACCAAACGCTGGAAGCGATGCTCGCTTCCGACCTCTACGATCCGCTGGACGGCGCTTTCTTTCGCGCGACGCTGACGGAGGATTGGCGCGTCTTCGTGCCGGAAAAAACGCTGGCGCTCAACGCTCTGCTGGCGCTGACGCTGCTGGAAAGCGGCCGCCGCGCCGAAGCCGTCCGCGCGCTGGATTTTTTGCTTTCCGCCTTTTCTGTGCCGGGCGGCATGCTGAATCCCTGTCTGACATACAGTCGGGAAAGCTGCGCCTTTACGCCCGAACAGGTCTGCGCCGCGCTCGGCGGAGAGGACGGCCTGCGCGCCTGCCGCCTGCTGGGGCTGCGCCGCCAATACGCGGGCCCGCCGCCCAAAGTCACGCCCAGCCGTTTTTCGCCGGTTGAGGATGCGGGGCAGACCGATCTGCCCCGAACGCCGACGCTCCCCAAACCCCTCACCCCGGAGGACGCGGCCTTTCTGCGCCGGGTCATGCCTCAGCTTTTGCGCGTCCGCGCGGCCAGAACGCCGCCGACCGCCGCGCCCTGCGTGCTGACGGAGGACTGCGCCCTGGCCGCGACGGTGTTCGCCCTGTGCGGCAGACGGCTCGGCGAAGCCCGCTATATTCAGCTGGCCCAGCGTGCCGTCGGCGCGCTGACCGCGCTTTCGCCCGGCCTGCCCCCGTCGTATACGCCCGTGAGCGCACTCAACGCCCAGCTCACCTGCGGCGCGGGTGCGGCGCTGGCGCTGGCGCTGCTGACGCTGGGGCAGGACGAAGCGCTGTATGCTTACCGGGAAAGCGGTCTGCGTCTGCTGGGCGCGGCGCTGCATCTGTTCATCGCCCCAAACGGCATGCCGATGCACACCCCGCAGGACTCGGCCGCCTTCTTTCCCCGCATTCCCGCGATCTTTGATTCAGAACTGCCCTCGCCCGCCGCGCTTTTGCTGCACGCGCTGGCGCTGGCCGACGGCTTCCGCCCGGAAGCGGGCTATCGCGAGGCCGCGCACACCCTTTGGGCCGCCGCCGCGCCGTATGCCCGCCAACAGCCGCTCGCCTGCGCGGGCCTGATCGACGCGGCGAATTTTACCCTTTCAGGATCGCCTGAAGCGCAGACGCGTCCACAGTGAACAGCGAGTCCTCTCCCAGAAGCACGCCGTCGCTGAGCGCTTTCTTTTCCTGCTGAAGCAACACGATGCGTTCCTCGATGGTATCGGCGGCAATCAGATCGAACACCTGCACGCCCTTCGTCTGCCCGATCCGGTAGGCACGGTCGGTCGCCTGATTCCGCGCTGCCGTGTTCCACCAGGGGTCGTAATGAATCACGACGTCCGCGCCCGTCAGATTCAGGCCCGTTCCGCCCGCCTTGAGCGAAATCAGGAACACCGGGATGTCGTCGCTGTTAAACTGCTCGACCAGCGCCATGCGCTCAATCTTATCCGTTTCGCCCGTCAGCTTGAGCGTTTGCAAGCCCGCGTCGTGCAGCGCTTCCTCCAACAGCGCAAGCATCGAGGTGAACTGCGAAAAAATCAGCATGCGGCGCCCCTGGGCCGCCAGCCCGCCCGCCAGCTCAATCAGCTGGTCGAGCTTGCCGCTTCCGGCCGCATACTCTTCCAGACAGAGCCGCGGATCGCAGCAGAGCTGCCTCAGCCGCGTCAGCCCCGCCAGCAGCTTCATGCGTCCCTGCGGGTCGGCCAGCTCGCTTTCCGCCTCCTGCATCAGCTTTTCGGCGTAAGCGTGGTAGACTTTGGCCTGCCCCGGCGTCATCTCGCTGGTCATCACGGTTTCAATTTTCTCCGGCAGATCGTCCAGCACGTCCTGCTTCATGCGCCGCAGGATGAACGGCGCGACCATCAGATGCAGGTTTTGGCGCGCCTGCTCGTCCGCATCCTGCACAATCGGCGCTTCAAACCGTTCGCGGAAGCGCTTATAAGCATGCAGATAGCCCGGCATCAGAAAATCAAAAATCGACCAGAGTTCGCTGAGTCGATTTTCAATCGGCGTGCCCGTGAGCGCAAAGCGATGCGCCGCTTGCAGCGTTTTGACCGCCTTGGCCGCCTGTGAGGCGGCGTTTTTGATGTTCTGCGCCTCGTCGAGCAGCACGTGGGTCATCGTTTTTCCGGCATAGGCCATCACGTCCCGGCGGAGCTGATCGTAGGAGGTCACCAAAATGCCCTCGTGCCACGCCTCAATCTGCTTTTGCCGCGCTGCCGCCGTCCCCATCAGCACTTCGCAAGGCAGGTCGGGCGCGAATTTCGCCGCCTCGCCGCGCCAGTTCAGCTGGAGCGAAGCCGGACAGACCACCAGCGCGCAGACCGCCCGTCCCTGCTCCATTTCGCGCAGCAACAGCGCCAGCGTCTGCACTGTCTTGCCAAGGCCCATGTCGTCCGCCAGAATGCCGCCAAAGCCCGCGTCGCTAAGCGCGCTCAGCCACGACAGCCCCGTCTTCTGATAGGGCCGCAGTTCCGCATGAAGCGCCCTGGGCGGCTCGGCCTGCGTCTTCTGCGCCGCGCTGAGACGCTCCATCCACGTTTCCAGCGCTTTGGGCATATCCAGCGAAACGCCCTTGCGATCCGCAAGCGCCTGTTCCAGATACATCGCCCGTTCCAGCGGCATTGCGCCGCCTTTCTGCGCTTCTTCGGCGGTCATGCCTGCGCTGTCGAGCACCTGGCTGATCTGCGCCGCCTGCTCCAAAGCGTCTTCCGAAAGGAACGTGCCGTTTTTCAGCCGGACATATTTGCGCTTCTGGCGATACGCCGCATAGGCCGCGTCCAGATCCGCTTGCGTCAGCCCGCCGAGATCGGCGTGAACGAGCAGCTGCGCGCCCTGCCTGCTCATGCCGAAGGTCATCGCGCGGCTGGTCTTCACATTCATGCGCGCCAGTCGGTCGGAAATCATCACTTCGCCCGCGTTTTCCAGCTCATGCAGGCGCGTCGTCAGCAGCTCGTAGCAGGCGTCGTCCTCCCCGTCAAAGGCATACTCCCATTCCGCCTTTTTCTGCGGAAAAATCTGCTGTACGCGCGAAAGCAGCTGATTCTCGCGGAACGTGTCCCGGCGGATATGCGGCGCATCCTCGCCGGGATGCACCCTCGCCGCGCCATACAGCCATTCCGGACGGCACAGCAGCGCGTTTTCCTCGCCGCAGTCGATGTAAAAGCGCGCCGTCATCTCCATCGGGGTGTGCTTCTGCACCAGCTCACGCCCCCTGACCACCGTCGCCCGCGCGGGCGCAATGATCTGCGAACAGACGGGCGCAATCTGCTTTTTCGGAATGACGAGGCCGTCCGGGCGTTCCGCCGCGCTCTTCAGCAGCGCCGCAATCCGGCGAAAATCCGCGTCAAACGCGCAGACGATCCCGCTCGGCAGAAATTCATATGCGCCCGCCGAACCGAGCGCCACGCTCTGCGCCCTGACGCGCAGCCGTGCGCCGTCCCCCTTTTTTTCCAGCGCGACGGCGGGCGTAATTTCGCCCCGGCTCACCCGAACGCGGATTGGGGGTTCCCCCTCCCGCTTCATCTCCGCCATACCGCCCAAAAGCAGGCGCATGGTCTGATCCAACAGCGCGCCGGTCAGTGGAATCGTCTGCGCGTTTTGCCGGGACATCGCCTGCGTAAGCAGCAGCGCATGATCCAGCAGCGGCAGGTCCCGTTCGTCGATCATCTCCCGGTCGTGGGCAAACGCAAGCCCTTTGCCGTAGGCAAAGTAATCGCCGTTTGCCACGCGCTGCGCAAAATCCCACGGGTTACGGACAATGTACGCCCTCGCGCCTTCCCGGCCGACTTTAAATTCCAGCTCAACGCACTGCATGTCGGCGCGCTCAAGCACGGGATACAGGCGGATTCTGCGTCCGTCCGTCTGTTCGGCGGGCATGCGCGCCTTTTCGCCCAGCTGAATCATCCGGTTGATGAAAGCTTCGTTTTCGCGCGCCTGTTCTTCCCGCCTTCTCTTTTCGTATTCCTGCTGTCTCTGCCTGTCCTCGCGTTCATATTCCTGCCGCGCCATATTTTCGATCATCAGCGCGGCGATATGCTTGCAGGCGGTTCTTGTGCGTTCAAACGCGGAGCAGGTGCAGCCGCCCACGATCTGCGTATCCGTCTCCTTATACCACGTTTGATACAGGTCATACCGTCCGCGTACCCTGGCCGTATAGCGCACGCCGTCCGATTCATTTTCCGCATGAATGGTTATCACGCGTCCATCCTGCACATAGTCAAACGCTTTCTTCATCGTCGTCGGGTTGCCTACCAGCTGATAAACATCTTCCATTCGCATCAAGGCGCTTGTCCCCCCGCTTTCGCATTCTGTTTTGATTATAGCACACTTGCGCCGCAAGCGAAAACCCGTTACAATAATCCCGACTTTCTTTTTTGAGGTGCTGATTATGCGTTTGTTTTACGGTCTTTCTCTCCCCGACGACATCCGCGCGGAAGCCGCCTTCGCCGCCCGCCGAGCCGAAGCGCGGATGCCCGGCCGATATGGCGTCCCTTCCAATTATCACATCACGCTGGCGTTTCTGGGTGAAGTTGCGCCCGAACGCCTCCCCGACGCGCAGGCCATTTTGGCCGGGCATATCGCCCAAATGCCCGCGCCGACCATCACGCTGGGGCCTGTCGATTTTTTCGGCCGCGCGGAAAACGCCATTCTGATTCTGCGGGCGCTGTGCAATCCGCCGCTGGACGCGCTGCGCAACGCCCTTGCGGCCGACGCGCAGGCATGCGGTCTGCCCGTCGATCCCGGCCCGTTCGCCCCGCACATCACCCTCGCACGGCATGCGCAGACCACGACTGAAGCGCTGGCCGCCGTTTCCGTATCCCCGCTTTCCTTTGCGCCGAAATCGGCGCACCTCTTTCTGAGCGCGCGGGATGACGCGGATGCGCTGCGCTATACGCCGCTGTTCAGCGCAGATTTCGCTTCCTTTGTTTCACTGCGACGGCTTGTTTATTAAAATTCGCTTGACAAATGTTACAATCCGTAATAAAATAGTCACAGACTTGAAATGAAAGGAGACGCATGCCCTTATGTCAATTCGTGCGTCTAACAAAAGATGGATTGCGGCGCTTTCCGCCGCTTTGATGGTATGCGTCTGTGCAAGCGCCTGCGCGCAGGATTACAGCCTCGGCGATGAGGCGGACGAAATCGCGACGATTCAGACCGCGCTCAAGCAGCTCAAGCTGTACAGCGCCGGCATTACCGGCCACTACGGCGAAAAGACGGAAACCGCGGTCAAGAAATTCCAGAAGAAATACGCGCTTGAGGACAACGGCATTGTGAACGAGGCCACGCGCGCCGCGCTGTATGAGGCGGCGGGCATCACCTATACCGCCTCCTCCGGCAGCTCGTCTTCATCCTCGTCGTCTTCTTCCTCCTCTTCCACCGTGTCGGACAGCTCCATCCTCCGTTATGGCACGCGCAGCGACGAGGTCATGAAGCTCCAACAGAACCTGACCGCGCTCGGCCTGTATTCCGGCACGATCAGCGGCCATTACGGCAGCATCACTGAAGCCGCCGTCATGAATTTCCAGCGCAAAAACGGCCTTTCCGCCGACGGCATTGCGGGCGCAAAGACGCTGGCCAAAATTGCGGAAGCGGTCAACGGCTCGTCGTCCTCTTCCTCTTCGAGCAGCTCGTCGTCTTCGTCGTCAAGCGGCAGTTCCGCCTCGTCGTCGAGCAGCCTGCTGAAATACGGCACCAACTCGGAAGCCGTCCGCACCCTTCAGCAGAACCTTAAAACGCTGGGTTATTACACCGGTTCCGTCACCGGCAATTTCGGCCGTCTGACCAAGGAGGCCGTTTATAACTTCCAGAAGGCCAACGGCCTTTCCGCCGACGGCGTGGCGGGCAGCAAGACGCTCGCCGCCATCACGGGCAAACTTTCCGGAAGCAGCAGCTCCGGCAGCAACAATACAAATTCCGGCAGCTCTTCAAGCAGCAGTTCCGGCAGCTCTTCTTCCTCGTCCACGACCCTCAACACGAGTGTTATGCTCCAGCAGGGATCTTCCGGCGACGAGGTGCTCAAACTGCAAAATATGCTGACGACGCTGGGCTTCTACACCGGCAACAAGACCGGCAACTTTGGCGCGCTGACCGCCGATGCGGTCACGGCTTATCAAAAATCCAAGGGGCTGACAGCGGACGGCATTGCGGGCAAGCGGACGCTCGCCGCTATCAACGCGGATTATTCCGGCAACGGCAGCAGCAGCGCGGGCTCGACCGACGGCACGACCACGCCGAGCGCACAGGTCGCCGGTAACGTCATCTACGACAACTTCTACAACTGGCGGCGCAACTATCAGAACGGCGAATACTGCACGGTGTATGATTTCTCCACCGGCTATTCCTGGAAGCTGCGCATCATGACCAAGGACGCGCATATGGACGCCGAACCCGCCACGGCGGAGGATACGGCCATCATGCTCAAGGCGTTTGGCGGCAAGACGACATGGACGCCGAAAGCGGTCTGGGTCACCTTCTCGGATGGCAAGACCTACATCGGCTCCACCCACGACGTACCGCACTCCCCGCAGCACCTCTCCAACAACAACTTCAACGGCCACCTGTGCGTGCATTTCCCGATCTCCATAGACAAAGCCAAGAGCATCGGCCCGTATGCCACGAGCCATCAGGAAGCCATCAACGAGGGCTGGGCGGCCACCCAGAAACTCAAATACTGATTTGCCCTTCATCAGGAGGTTTGCTGACATAAGCAGACCGGGCTTGAATGGCAGAATCAACAAATTCCGTTCTTCTTTCATTTGCGGAAAGGGCTATTCTCCCCACTTCGGGGGAGAATAGCTTTTTATTTACAGTCTGGGAGGCTGTTCACGCAGCCTCTTTTTTCTTTGCCTGTTTGCAGTTTAGCGCTCAACATGGTATAATCAGTTATCAGATCGATCAGGGAGGACTTGTTCATGGCTACAATGAAGGATATCGCCGGGCTCGTCGGCGTCAGTCTGACGACCGTTTCCAATGTCGTTCATGGCAACTACGACCGCGTTTCCCCGCAGACGGTGCAGCGCATTCTGGCGGCCATCGACGAGCTGCATTATGTGCCCAACATGTCCGCGCGGGCGCTGGTGAGCCACTCCTCCCGAATCATCGCCTATGTGGACACCCACAGCCCGCAGGAAACCTACGCGGGCAACGGCTTTGCGGGCGTGATGCTCTCCGGGCTGGAAAGCGTCGTCACCGACCACGGCTATTTTCTGATGACGCGGCGCGGCACGGACGAAGACGTGCTCCGCCTGATGCTCAACAACTGGAATCCCGACGGCGTGATCTTCAAAGACCGCGTTCCGCAGAGCCTCGTGGATTTCGTCAAAAAGCAGGGCAAGCCGTGCGTGACCATCAACACCTATCTCGACGATCCGACGCTCATTCAGGTGCGCGCCGAGGATCGCCGTGGCGGCTATCTGGCCGCAAAGCACCTCATCGATTTGGGCCACAGAAATATTCTGTTCATCGGCGCGGTGCACTGCGGCTTCATGAACAACGACCAGCGCTATGCGGGCTACTGCGACGCGCTTGAGGAAGCCGGAATTGCGCCAAACCCCGACAATCTGATGACCAATCTGTTCCCCTTCAACGCCGAGCGCGGCATTGCGCTGGGGCGTCAGCTGGCCGCGCGGCGGGATTTCACGGGCATCTGCGTCAGCGGCGATCAATACGCCGCCGCCGTCATCACGGGGCTGCGCGAAGGCGGCGCGCGCGTGCCGGAGGATGTCTCCATCGTCGGGTTCGACGATGTGGATATCGCCCGCATGACGTTTCCGCCGCTGACCACCATCCATCAGGATGGCATCGGCAAGGGCCGCCGCGCGGCGGAAGCGATTTTCGCCCTCATCGACGGAGAAAACCCGGATCCGAAGGATTTCAACCTGCCGGTGGAATTGGTGGTGCGGGGGACGACGGCGAAGGCGAAATAACCGCAAGTCCAGCTGAGCGTCCGCATTCTATATTTACAAGCTATAAATAAAACGCATGAGCGCCTTTCGGCGTATCCTCATGCGCTTTTGTTGAATGGAGTATTCCGCGAAACTCAGTCCTGCACCAAACTCCCCGCCGCCTCGGCTTCCTCCAGCTCGTGCATATACTTGTAAACCGTATACCGCGACACGTTCAGCCGCTCGGCGACAATCGCCACGGATTTCTGATACGTAAACGCGCGGCGCTTATAGAGCATGCGGATGATGCGCATGCGGTCTGTCTTTTTCATCGCCTCCGGCTCTTTGCCCACGGCGCTGATGCACTCGCGCAGCAGCTCTTCGAGCTGGCTTCTCGCGTCCTGCATGAGCGTCTGCTGCAAATCGCCGCTGGTGGCGGTCAGCTCGCTGAGCATCTGCCCGGCGCGCACCATGTTGGTGATATCCAGATTGATGCCCAGCGCGAAATGATAGTCCTCGCCGACGATATTGAAGGTCGAGCTTTTAAGCGTGCGCCCGTCGCGGGAGAGCACCAGCTGGTTGATGTAGTCCTTATTCTGGTAGATGCTCTCGTCGTAATCGCCGATGTCGCCGAAGATATCCGCCGTCGAGCCGACCTCGCGGCCCGTCACCGTGCCGTTGAAAATCGCCAGAATCGGATGGCCGGGGCGGGTCATATCGTGGACAATGGTTTCGCAGTTCGGCCCGAACATCACGGAGATGCCCCGCGCCTCGTTTTTCAAAAAATTGAGCATTTCTTCCCGGTTCATGTCAAAGTCCTCCGTCCCGCAGCATGCGGGTTTTCATTTTGTTTGTTTTGTTTTCTAACTGAAAACGTTCCGGCCGACCTTTTTTGCCGGGAAAAAGTGACATTCTGTTGCTTTTAATCCATTATATCACATTTTCGTCCCGTTGGGTATGCCTCAAAGTCAAAATCAGCGCCGCAAGCATCATCAGCGCACAGACGGGCAGGCTGAACAGCGTTTCCCAATAACAGCTAAACGACGCGAACACAGCCAGCGCGCAGACGGGCGCGGCCTTTTTGTCATAGGCCGCAAGCGCGACGCTCAGAATATCCGCCAGATAGAAATACCGCTCGTGCATCCGCGGAAGGAAAAACACAATCGCCAGCGGCAGCAGCAGCGCCAGACGCAGATAGCCCGCACGCGTCATCCTGCCCGCGCGCTTCACGCCGGCGCTCACCAGCAGCGCGCACACGCCAAACGCCAGCGCCATGCCGAAATTACCGTAGGCATACACGTCCAGCCCGGTCGTATTCATCAGCGCAAAGAAGCTCGGCGCGTTGTAGGTCAGCCCCGTATACAGCCGCGTCTGCGCCGTGTAGATGGAAAGCAGCGCGCCGATGCTCTTGCCTCCCAGCAGCGCGGGCAGCGCCGTCAGCACGAGCGCGCCCAAAAAGACGAGCGCGTCCGAAAGGCGCAGTTTCCTGTCCGCCCACAGCACGACGACGATAGGCAGGATGAACACAGCTTGCAGCTTAAACGCCAGCGACAGCGCAAAACTCGCCGCCGCGCGCGCGGGCTTTCCTTCCAGCGCAAGCGCCAGTCCCCACAGCGCACAGGCCGCGTACAGGCTGTCGCACTGGGCGAACATGCCGCCGTTTAAGACGATCGTCGGCAGGAGCAGCGCCAGACCGAACGCGGCCATGCTCTTTTTGCCGTCCTTCTGCGCCAATGCAGCCGCCGCGCCCGCCAGAAACGCGTCCCCGATGAAGGAAACCGCCTTCACCGCGTAGAGCGACGGCACGGACAGCCGCGTGATGATAAACAGAATGTATTGATACAGCACATTGTATTCGCCGATGTTTTGGCGCATCCCCTCGGCGAACGATCCGCCCGCCAGCTTTTGCAGCCAGTCCGCCAGATAGATGTCGTAATCGCCGGAGGAACGCTCCAAAAAGCTGACCCGCGCCAGCATCGCCGCCGCGCAAAGCGCGCACAGCAGCAGCGCCCCCAGCACGCCTTGCTCATGTTCCTTCACAATCCGCATCGCAAAGATGAGCATCGCCGCCAGCGGCACGCACAGCGCCGCCGCCGTCGCCATGGGATGCCCCAGCGCGAGGGTACGCGTTGCCATCACCAGCGCAAAGCCAAACGCCGTCAGCGCGGCGCAGACGATCCGCGCCGCCCGGCCGCAGGGCCGCGTCAGCAGACCGTGCAGGCGCTCGTCCAGCGCGTCAAGCGTTGCTTTCACGGCTAAGCGCCCCCTTGATGCCCAACTTATCCAGCAGTTCCAGCAGAATGACCGTCGCGCAGGCAATCGCCATCAGGCTGAGCACGTTCATCGGGATGATCGTGCAGTTGAAAATCGCCTCCATATAGCTGCACAGCGAAATCAATTCCAGCACCCCGGCAATCGCCAGCCGCCGCGCGCTGCCCGCGCAAGCAAAGGCCAGCATGCCCGCCAGATACAGACTGCGCGCGTTCATCTGCGGCAGAATCAGCGGCAGACCCGCCGCCAGCAGCAGCCCCGCCAGCAGCAGCGTGTCCGCGTCCACATCCGCATGCGCGTGGATCAGCGCAAAGGCGACCAGCAGCGCACAGGCAAAGCCCAGATACATGCCCATGCCGCTGAACTCACGGACGGAGGCCACCGTCATCAGGCTGTAAACGCCCGCCGCGTGATCCGCCAGACCCGCGCCTTCATACGCCATTTCATTAATCTGCTGAGCATAGCGGCCAAAGATCGCCGCCAGGCCCTGTCCATCCATCAGGAAGGCCGCCTGCATCAGCACAAACGCCGCCAGTCCCGCGAGCAGATGGCGGATGGAGACTTTCCCCTTCATGAAAAACACAAGCAGCAGGGGGAACAGGAACGCCGCCTGAAGCTTCGTCGCCGCAGCCAGCCCCCACAGCATGCAGCCCCAGACCGGATGGACGCCCAGCAGCAGCGCCAGTCCCCAGAGCGTCAGCGCGGCGAACATCGCGTCGCACTGCGCCCAGCAGCCGCCGTTCATCAGCATCGTCGGCGCGAGCACACAGGCAAACATCGCGCCCACCGCCGTGCCCGGCTTTGCGTTCCGGGTGAGCGCCAGCTTCAAAACGGCCAGCGCCGCCGCCGTCTGGCAGACCATGTCAACCAGTTTGACGGCGTACAACTGCGAAAAGTTTTCCAGCCGGGAAATCAGCGCCATCACAATAAGGTAGCCGCCCGACCATGCGCCGTCTTCCCACGCCATCGCCGTGCCGAGGTCATAGTTCCACATCTCCTCCAGCATCGGCGCAAGCACCTTGCTCACGCGTCCCGGCTTGATATCCAGCATCGCCAGATGTGCCGCCACCGCCAGCATCGCCAGCATCGCCGCGCACAGCAGCACCATCACCGGCTGCTCTTTCAGCGCGCGCCACGCGCCAAAGGTCAGGAGCGCCATGCAGGCCGCGCCGATCAGCGCAACCGCGGCCGCGCCTTCCATTCCGGCGCAGTTCTTCATTTCCAGCGCAAAAAACACGAGCACCGCCGCCACGCCCAGCAGCAGCTTGGGCAGGCCATGCGCCCGCGCTTCCATCCCGGCGCGCAGCGGGTCGCGCATCACATTTTGATTCATCATGCCTTCACCTCCGCCAGAGCGGCTTCCGCCTTTTCTTCGTTCAGGCTTCTGTAAAGCGCCGCGGCCGTCAGCGCGACGGCGGCGCCCTGAAACACCGTCGCCCACTTGAGATCAAAAATCGCGTCGCCCGGCAGGCCCGCCGTGTAGCAGATGTAAGAGGACAGCCCGAACAGCAACGGCAGCCAGACGTGCTTTGGATTGTAAGCCGCAATCGCCAGCGCAAGCACATCCGCGCCGAAGGTATAGCGCTCGTGCATCTTCGGCAGGAAGAACGGCACGCCGCCCAGCACCAGCAGGCAGGTCAGCAGCGTTCCTTCCCGCGTGATGTGTTCCCGGTGCAGACAAACCATCAGGCAGACGATCGCCAGCATCGCCATGCCCAACGCCATCGCCATGCCGCTGAACATCGTATACAGCGTGCCCCTGTCCATCGAGGCGGGCAAGAAATTATACAGGCTCGGCCCGTTGACGGTCATGAAATTGTAGGTGCTCGCCTGTGCGGTGTAGACCGTCAGCGCATGGTGCAGCGATTTGCCGCCCCAAAACGCCGGAATCATCATCGCCATATAGGCCGCCGGAATCAGCGCCAGATGGCGCAGCTTGATATCCTTACGCAGCCATAGCGGCAGCAGCGCGGGCAGGAAAAAGACCGTCTGCAGCTTAAACGAAAGCGCCATGCCGAACAGAATCATGCTCCGCGCGCTCTTCTTTTGCAGCGCCATGTACAGCGCCGTCAGGCACAGGGAGGTATAGATCACGTCGCACTGGCCCCAATACGCGCCGTTGAAGACGACGGTCGGCAGCATCAGCGTGAGGTTGAAGATCACGACGCGCTTGCCCGCGCCCCTGACCTGCAAACCGGCCAGCTGCGTGACCGCATAAGCCAGCAGCACCTCAAACGCCATCGAGACGGCTTTGACCAGATACTGCCACGGATAATTCTTCACCCGCGAAATCAGCAGCAGCAGATACAGATACGGCGGCGTATAGTCGCTGCCGATATACGTGCCCAGCCCCTGCTTGATGCCCATCTGGGAATACTCGTAAATCCAGTTGCTCAAAAAGATGTCGTAGTCGTCGCTCACATAGTCGAACAGCGAGACTTTCGCCAGCAGAATCAAGCCCACAACCACGCACAGCAGCGCCTGTGCGCCGACGTTCAGCTTTCTGCCGATATGCAGCTCCACCGCCACGGTCAGCGCATAGAGCGCGGCAAGCACCCCGGCGATCAGCCGCGTCATTTCTTCCATGCGGAAGCCCGTAAATTCATCGATCTTCGCGTATCGCGCATGATAGGCGAACACCGCAAACACCGCCGTCGCCGCCAGCACAAGCGCGTAGCGCGCCCACGCGGTCATGCGCCGCCCCATCAGGCCGCGCAGCGCGTCGTCCGCAACATTTTTGTTCATATGCTTTCCTTCCTTCGGGCAAACGCCCGCGTTGGTTTCCTTCGTTTTTTATTATACTGAAAAAACCGCCTTCTGTACAGCAGAAAACCATCCCGCCCGTCATTTTTGCCGCTTTCCCCGCATAAAGTAGGTTTTAGCGGTTTCTTTCATGGTTGCTCACATTTTTGCCCGCTTTGAGCCGCATTCCGGCAACAACCTTGGCGTATGCTGAGGATAACGATTTTCATCAGATTGATTTTTGAGGTGATTGCCTTGCAGCGTATTTCTTCCGTACAGCCGATGCGCACGCCGAAGACGGCGGATTTTGGTTTTTCGTTTTACGCGCCCTATGAAGCGGCGGTGGAAACCGCGTTTCTGGCGCTCTGCGCGGCGCGAATGCAGCTTGAAGAAGAATCCACGCCTTTTGCCGTCCGCTCGATGACGTTTCGGCTCAAGTCGCCCGCGTCCATCTGCGACAAGCTGACCCGTCGCGGTCTGCCGCAAAGCGCGGAAGGCGCGGCATATCTGCACGACATCGCCGGTCTGCGCGTCGTGCTTTCCAGCGTGGAAGCCGTGTACCGTTTCGCGGATATTCTGCGCGCGTCGCCCTCGTGGCAGTTTGTCTGCGCGCGGGACTACATCGCCGTGCCGAAGAAGAGCGGCTACCGCAGTCTGCATCTGGTGATGCTCGTGCCCATCTGCCGAAACGGAAAAAGCGCTTCCGTTCCCGTGGAAATTCAGCTGCGCACACCCGCGATGGATATGTGGGCCTGTGTCGAACATGATTTGTGCTATAAGCCCGTGAAAGAAGCGTAAACTCCTTCAGTCGCGCTAACGCGCGCCAGCTCCCTCTGAGAGGGAGCCTTTTTGCATAAGTAACATCAGCGTAAGAATCAAGCCTCCCTCTTTGAGGGAGGTGGGTGCCGAAGGCAGACGGAAGGAGTTAAAAAAGCGAATCCCTTTCTTTGGAAAGAGACTCGCTTTTTCTTTTATCGAACGATGAAGAAATATCCCGCCAGCGCCAACACCGCCATCACGGCAAGACAGATCGGCACAATGGTAATCATCGCGGCGATGAGCATCGCCAGCCCGTCGCCTTTCTCCATTTCGTCGCAGGGCGCGCGGTCGGTAATCTGCTCGCCCATCTTTTCCCTTTGCAGCTTGCGGAAACGCTCGTAGCGTCCCTGAAAAGGCATGCGCACGCGCATGGCTTATTCCTCCCCGCCCAACGGATGGTGGCAGGCGACGAAGTGGCCCGGCGCCATTTCCTTCCACTCCGGCACGGCGTGCTTGCAGATTTCCGTGCAGTGCGCGCAGCGCGTGTGGAATTTGCATCCCTGCGGCGGATTGACCGGGCTGGGAATGTCGCCTTCCAGAATGCGCAGCTCACGGTGTTCCTCCACATCCGTGGTCGGAATCGCGGCCATCAGCGCTTCCGTGTACGGGTGCAGCGGATGGTCAAACAGCTCCTGCGTGTTCGCCAGCTCGACCATGTTGCCCAGATACATGACGCCGATGCGGTCGGAAATGTACTTGACGACGGAAAGATCGTGCGTGATGAACAGATAGGTCAGGTTGCTCTGTTCCTTTAAATCGGCCAGCAGGTTGATGATCTGGCTCTGAATGGACACGTCCAGCGCGGAAACCGCTTCGTCGCAGACGACAAACTTCGGCTGCACCGCCAGGCTGCGGGCGATGCCGATGCGCTGGCGCTGGCCGCCGGAGAACTGGTGCGGGAAGCGATGCAGGAAGTAGCTCGCCAGACCCGCGTCCTCCATCGTCTTGATGATGTATTCCTGCATGCGCTCGTCGTTCTTCTTGAAGAAGCCGTGCGCCAGCAGACCTTCGCCGATGATGTTACCCACGGTCATGCGCGGGTTCAGGCTGGAATACGGATCCTGGAAGATGAGCTGCAAGTCGCGGCGCAGCCTGCGGATTTCGTTGTATTCCAGACGCGCAAGATCGATGCCTTCGTCGCGCAGCACTTCGTAACGCGCAAAGTCCGCGTCGCCCGCATACTGCGCCCGCATCGTGTCGAGCTGCTTGCGCACGTCGCCGATCTGGCACGCGAGATCGGCCAGCTTTTCGTCGATCTTCGCGAGATCCGCGCGCAGTTTGGTTTCCTTGTTCTTGAGCCCGCCGACGTTCTTGCCTTTCTCTTCGCCTTTCTTGATGTCAAAGAGCGCGTCGTCCAGATCGAGCTGCACCGCCGCGCGGCGGTTCATTTCCTTTACGCGGGCGCTGGAAATGCGGTATTCCTCCAGGAACAGCTTCTGCGCGGGATGAACGTCCTTCACGCAGACGAAGCCGCCAATGAGGTTCGCCATATCCAGCAGCGCGTCGTTCTCGTCCTTGACGGCCTTGTCCAGCTCGTTGTGCTTCTTGTACTTCGCCTCGCCGTCCGGCAGCGCGTCGTATTCCTTCTGCACGTTGGCCAGATGCTTTTTCAGCTCGTGCCACTTTTCGCGGCGCTTGTCGAGCGTTTGCAGCGTCTTTTTGACGTAAGCTGGGGCGAGATCGTCCAGCGTGCGGCCGTAATACATCGTCCGGCCGTCCGTCTGGCGATAGAGCTGGAGCAGCGTGCGGCCCAGCGTGGACTTGCCGCAGCCGCTCTCGCCGACCAGGCCAAAGGTTTCGCCCTCGTAGATATCCAGCGTAATGCCGTCGTTGGCCTTGACGAAAAGGCCCTTCTTTTTCAGCGGGAAGTATTGCTTGAGGTTGCTGACGCGAAGCAGCACCTTCTTCCCCTCTTTACTTGAGGTTTGCACGGCGCTCCTCCTTTCTGGGGTAGAAGCAGCGCACCTGCTGCTCCTCCGTCACGTTCACCAGCTCCGGTTCTTCCTCTAGGCAGCGCTGCTGGCAATACTTGCAGCGCGGCGCAAATTTGCAGCCCTTCGGCAGGTTCAGCGGATGCGGCACCGAGCCGGGGATGGATTCAAGCCGAACGCCGGCGGGCGTATCCAGTCTCGGAATGGAGACCATCAGGCCCTCGGTATACGGATGGGAGAACTCGCAGTCGGTGAAGAGCGTCTTAGCCGGGGCCATTTCGACCACCTGTCCGCAGTACATGACGGCCACGTCGTCCGCCATCTGAGCGATGACGCCGAGGTCGTGGGTGATGAACAGGATGGACGTGCCATGCTCGCGCTTGAGGTCGTTCATCAGCTTCAAAATCTGCGCCTGAATCGTCACGTCCAGCGCCGTCGTCGGCTCGTCAGCGATCAGCAGCTTCGGCTTACAGGCCAGCGCCATGGCGATCATCACGCGCTGGCGCATGCCGCCGGAAAGCTGATGCGGATACTGCTTGGCGACGACTTCCGGATTCGGAATCTTCACGTCGGCCAGCATTTCCACAACCTTCTTGCGCGCCTCTTCCTTGCTCATGCCCTGATGGATGATAAACGGCTCGGAAACCTGCCGCTCGATGGTGAACACCGGGTTGAGGCTTGTCATCGGCTCCTGGAAGATGACGGAAATCGCGTTGCCGCGGATTTTCTGCATCTCAGAGAGCGACAGCTTGGTCAAATCCCGGCCGTCAAACATGATGCTGCCCCCGGCGATATAGCCGTTGCCGTCCAGCAGCTGGAGCATGCTCATCGCGGAAACGCTCTTGCCGGAGCCGGACTCGCCGACCACGCCGAGCGTCTTGCCCGCTTCCACTTTATAGGATACACCGTTCACCGCCTTGACGACGCCGCGCTTGGTGGTGAAGAATGTTTTCAGATCTTGCATTTCAAGCAGTGCCATAAATTCTTCCCCTCCTTCTTATCGTTCAAGCGCCTTCGGGTCGAGCGCGTCGCGCAGACCGTCGCCGATCAGGTTGATGCAGATGGTGCAGATGCCGAAAATCGCGGCCGGGAACACCCACTGCCACCAGTACTGCTGGATGACGATGGAGTTGTTCGCGCCGTTCAAAAGGTTGCCCCACGTCGGGGTCGGCAGCGGAATGCCGAAGCCGAGGTAAGACAGCGTGGATTCGGTCAGCATGCAGGTGGCGAAATCCAGCGTCATGGAGACGATCAGCAGGCTGACGACGTTGGGCAGAATGTGGCGGAACACAATCGTGTGCTCACGGATGCCCATCGCCTTCGCCGCCGTGACGTATTCCATCTCGCGCTGGGCGAGAATCTGCGCGCGCACGAGGCGGCAGGTCGGCACCCAGCTGAGCACGCCGAGCACGACCATGATCAGATACATGCGCTGCGTCGGGTCGAGCTTCGTGCCGATGACGGCGGAAAGAATCATGGCAAACGGAATGAACGGCAGGCCGCCGACGATTTCCGCGATACGCATGATGAGGATATCGACATTGCCGCCGAAGTAACCGGCCACGCCGCCGAAGATAATGCCCAGAATCGTCGCGATGACGACGGAGATGGCGCCGACGGTCATCGTCACCTGGCCGCCATTGACAATACGGGTCAGCATGTCGCGGCCGAGGTTATCCGTGCCGAGCACAAAGCCCTTGAGGCCCCAGGTATACATCGTGCCGTCGGAAGCCAGTGCGTAGTTCTGGTAGCTGGAAACGAAGATTTTATCGATGTTTTCCGCGTCCTGCGCCTTGGCGGGCACATCAATCTGGCCGTATTTGTTGTTGCCCCAGGACACCAGATCGCCGTTTTCAAGCAGCGCGGTGTAGTGGTAGCGGCCGCCGTAGATGTGCACGATTTTCGCGCTCAGCTCCGGCACGTTGGCCTCGCCCTTCACGGCGTTGCCCCAGACATAGACCTCGCCGTCCTCGGTGATGGCCGCGACGGATTTGCTCGTCGACGCGATATCCACGACGGTCTTGCCCTTCAGGCCCGCCGGAATCTTGGCAAACGGAGAAGTTTTATCCTTGTTGCCGGTGTAAGCGACGGTGCCGTCGGTCAGCAGGGCGATATACTCGTTATCCGTCAGCGCGACCTTGGCGATCTTGCCCTGATACTTGCTGCGGATCTTGATATCGGCCATGTTGCCGTTGCCCCAGAGGTAGAGGTTGCCGTCGGAGCAGACGATGGCGGAAAACTGGTTACTCGCTTCGAGCTGGATCACGTTCCAGTCGTCGCCGCCTGCCTTCATGGCCTTCTTCATATCGTTGGAGAACTTGTTCTGCTGCAAGCGCGTGTTGCCCCAGACATAGACCTCGCCGTCCGCGTCCACCGCGACGACGTGGTCCGTACCGGCGGCAATCTGCACCAGATCGGCGCTGCGCACCTCGTCCGGAATGTCGGCCACGTCGATCTTATCGGTGATGCGGGTGTGGCCCCAGGTATACAGCTCGCCCTCGTTGTCAATGCCGATGCCGTAGGTGTTGCCGGAGGAAATATCCTTCACACCGTTTGCAAGCAGCTTCTTCGGCACTTCCATCATGTTGCGGGAAGGCGGCAGGTTGGTCAGCGTGCTGTCCTGTTCGGAAAGGTCGAGCACCCAGATGTGCGGGCCGACCATCACGAACACAAAAATCGCAAGGAACACAATCAAACCGATCATCGCCAGCGGGCGATGGACGAAATTCGCCACCATCGCGCGCACCGGGGTCTGGATGCGCTCCTCTTCCTCGTCGGAAAGCTCAGGGCGATCCCCCAGGAAGCAGCGCTTGAACCAGCGCACGAGGAAGAATTCTTTTTTCTTATTGCTCATCGTTCTTCCTCCTTACTTGTCCACACGCACACGCGGATCGACCAGACCGTAGCTGACATCCATCAGCAGCGAACCGATCAGGGCGACGACGGTATAGAACATCTGAATGGCGAGCACCAGCTCAAAGTCGAGGTTGTTCAGGCCCGCCCAATAGAGCTTGCCCATGCCGTTCAGGGAGAACGTGTTCTCGATAATGACCGAGCCGGAGAAAATGCTGATGAACCAGCCGATAATCGAGGTGATAATCGGCAGCAGCGCGTTGCGCCACGCGTGGGAATAGATGACGACCTTTTCCTTGAGACCCTTGGCGCGCGCGGTGCGGATGTAATCCATGCTCAGCGCGTCGATCATCGCGCTGCGCACATAGCGGGTCATGCCGCCCAGCGACGCGAAGGTCATGACGATGACCGGCAGGGTGACGTGGTAGAGCATGTCGATAAACTCATCCCACTTGGTCGCGTAAATCGCGCCCGCCGTCTTCGTGCCCGAAATCGGGAAGATTCGCCAGAGCACGCAAAAGAAGAACATGAAAATCAGCGCGATGATGTAAATCGGCAGGCTGTAACCCAGCATCGTCACAACCTGCACCGTGTTATCCACCTTCTTGCCCTTGTGAACGGCGCAGAAAATGCCCAGCGGGATGGTGATGCCCAGCGCCAGAATGGTGGAGAAAATGTTGATGAAGATCGTGTTCTTCATCGGATCGACGATGACCTCGGTCACGTCCTTCTTATAGAACTGGGAATAGCCGAAGTTGCCCTGAAGCAGGCCGTTGAAACTGGTGTTGTCCCCAACGTCCGGCCAGAGACCCATCCAGCGCATATAGCGAATGACCAGCGGGTCATCAAGGCCCATCTTCGCGCGCAGCTCCTGATACAGCTGTTCATACTCCGCCGGCTTGAGGCTCTGCTTCTGCGCTTCCAGTTCGGCGCGGGCAGGGTCAGTCGGAATGAGGTTGTACAGCGAATACATCAAAAATGAAACGATGAGAAACACAAGCGCCATGTATCCGATACGCTTGGCAATATATTTGCCCATCTCATCCATCCTCTCTATGGTGTTTATGGTGTTTTTCCGTTACGCGCGGCATACCTCTTCATCATGCCCGCGCGCCGTATATCTTCATTCATCCGCAGGACAAGTGCTTTGCCCTTGTTCTTTCCCGCCTTTGGGTGCCCAAGGGCAGGGCGCTTGTCCTTCATAAAGGACGATTGCATTCAAAATCAAAAAGAAGGAAAAAAGGGGACGGGCAGAACGCCCGCCCCCAATTCTGTGATCGGAACTGAGCAGAAATTACTCGGCAACGGTCGCGTAGAGGATGGCCTGCTGGAAATCCCAGAAGGAATCCTGGGTGTAGTTCTCAAGCCAATCCGGATAAACGGTGATGTAGATGTTGGAGTAGAGCGGGATCTGCGGGAGCAGCTCGTTCCACAGCATCTGGAAGCCCTTCCAGTAGGTCATGTACAGGGAGGTGTTTTCGGAATCCACGCCGTAAACCATGTTCATGGAGAGCGCGTCCATCGTCTCGTTGTACAGACGGTTCAGGTTGTAGCCCTGAGCAACCATCTCCGGATCGAGCGTCCACTCGTAGGACTGATCGTAAGCCGGGGTGAAGTTGCTGGCCAGGTTGAACATGCCGTAGGTCGGGACGGCGTACTTGTCGCCCTGAGAAGCGTCGCGATAGTAGTAGTTGAGCAGCTCGGTGAAGGTCATCACGTTCTGGTTGATCTTCATGCCGGCCTCAGCGGTCTGCGGACCCTGGGCGAGCATGACGTTGAGCAGCTCGGAAACCGGGTTGTTCTCGGAAGAGGACCACTCGATGATCAGCGGCATCAGGATGGTGCCGTCGGCGAGGGTGACGTTGTGCGCATAGGTGCCCGCCTCAGCCTCGGTGACCTTCTTGTAGCGGATTTCGCCGGAGCCGTCGACATAGTCGCTGCCGTCGGCGTTGTAAACCCAGCCGTCGGCCTTGAGCTCTTCGACAGCCGCTTCCGGATCATAGGAATACGGATTCAGGGTCGTCTCCAGCCACTCCTCGGCCTCCTGGTACTGCCACAGGCCGGTGCCGTACATGCCGTTGACAACGCCGCCCCAGCCCTGGCAGAAGGTGTTCGCAAACTCGTTGCGGTCCAGCAGCAGGGCAACCGCGTGACGGACAGCCTCGAACTGGGTCGGGCCAAAGTCACACTGGAAGTTCAGCATGCCGTAGCCGGCACGGTCAAACTGCACGTAGTTGAAGCCGCCTTCGGCGATGATGTCCAGAGCGGTGTTGATCTGGTCGCCGTCGGTCACGGTGTCATAGAAGTTGAAGGCGCCGGTCTTGAGCGCGTCGGCCCAGGTCGCGTCCTCGGTCTTGGTGACGACGATCTTCTCGATGCTCGGCTTCTGGCCCTCGAAGTTGCCCGCGTAGTTCGGGTTGATGGTCAGGGTCGCCTGCAGGGAGCCCTTGTCAAACGCAACGAGGTTGTACGGGCCGGCGGAAACACGGTCCTCACCCGCGTTGAAACGGGCGTACTCAAGCTGCGCGCCCACGCCGTCCTTGGAGAAGTCGCCGGCGATGTAGCAGCCCTCGCCGTCGTCCTTCAGCTCAACGCCGTCGCCCAGCCAATACTTGATGGAGAGCGGCTGGAGCTTGATGTAGCGCAGGTCATAGTAGTACGGAATCTTGTCCGCAACGATGGTCACGGAGAAGGTGTAATCGTCAATCAGGCGGATGCCGGAAACCGCGGTCGCGGCGCCGTCATAATACTCCTGGCCGCCGACATAGGTCAGATAACCGGTCATCTTCGCGCCGACGTCCATCGCGACCTTGGAGCAGGAGAAAACCTCAGCCCAGATATAGTCCGCAGCCTTGATTTCTTCGCCGTTGTTGTAGGTCAGACCCTCGTTGATGGTGACGGTGAACGTCTTGCTGCCATCCGGGTTGACGACGGACTCGATGTTGTTGGCGATGGTCGGGTTCACGACATATTCGCCGCCCTGATTCGTGGTGGTGACCGTATAATCGTTGGTCAGATTACGGATCATCTTGTCGGTGGCGTTGTTGGTCCACCAGGAATCCGGCGCGAAGTCGCCGCCGATTTCGGTGGAAGAACCATACACGATGGTTCCCTTCTCAGACGTGCCCTCGGCAAAAGCCATCGCGCTCGCGGAAACGAGCATAGCGGCCGCCAGAAGCATGGAAAGAAGCTTCTTCATGGATACATCCTCCCTGAAAATTTTTTATATTTCGTCCGCAGTACAGCTGCGTCAAAATATCCCGTCAAAAAGCGTCCTCATTGTCCGCTGGATAAACAACATTACTATACACTGTTTTTTCATTTCTGTCAATCATACCGTCGGTTTTCATCAGAATTTAGACGCAATTTTTTGCACATTCTCTTTTTCGGCCTGCAAAATCCGCGCCCACGTCTCCTCGGTGACGGGAATGCCGTTTTCGCGGTTTTTCGCGCGCGTTCTGTCAAGGCCCTCGCCGGGGGCATGAACGCCCCTGCTCCCCGCCATCGGCGGCAGGCTGTGCAGAAACTCGATGGTTCCCTCCATCTGCGCCTGCACGGCTTTCATATCCACCACGGCGGCGGGATGAATCGCAATGAACACCTGGCTCATGCCCTTGGTCATCGCCTCGACGGCCTGTTCATAGTGTACGTACATCATGGAGGTCGGCCTCCTTATCTGTTGTGGTACATCTGTTTTTCGTGACGTATATTCGATTTTCCTGCCGCAAAACGCTGTCACTTTCTGTCTATCTTTGTCTTTTGGGGGACGATTTTGCGCACAAAGCGAAGCAGCGCTTCCTCGATCTGCGCGCTGTATTTCATCGCGAAATAGAAAATAAACAGGCCGACGGCGCCGATGACTGCCCACGCCCAGATCGGCAGGCTGATCGACCCGCTACCCATCAGCGACGCAACAATCAACCCCCACGGCCTGCTCAGCGCCATGATGACGACAAACCGGCCGAGCGGGATATTCGTCAGTCCCGCCAGCATGCACAGCGCGTCGTCCGGAAAGAAGGGAAACAGCATCGTTAAAAAGAGAAACATATCCTGCTTTTCCTCGATGATGGGCAGGTATTTGTCCATCACGCCCTTGTCCAGAAAACGCTGCACCGCCTTTTTGCCCAGCGCCCGCGCCGCCAGAAACACGATGATCGACCCGACGCCCACCGCCAGCACGCCCAAAATCATCGCGGGCCAGAAGCCCAGCGCCAGCGCGCCCGCCATCATCGAAATGTTGCTGGGAATCGGCGCGATAATGACCGTCATCATTTGCAGCGCGAAATACACGCCTCCAGCCCACATGCCCGTGCCCGCGATGACCTCGCGCAGCGCTTCCACCGAGTTGATCTTTTCAAAAAAACCGTTCTTCCACAGCGCATAGCCGCCCGCCGCTAAAAGCGCGGCGACGGTCAACACAGTCAGAAGGATACGGATTCCTTTTTTTCGGTTCATAGACTCCTTCCGTCACAACTTCGTTGTGACACCTCCCTCTTAGAGGGAGGCATTGAGCAATTAAGCCCATACATGTTCAAAACATCGTTTTTTCTTTTACGGCTCTGTTATATGCAGCCCTAACGGCTACCTCTTGAAGAGCGTTTCGCCTGCCGCCAGCCGCGCGGGAAACAGGCGGGCAAAACGCCGAAGGTCTGCCAGCGAAGCTGACTGAAGGAGTTATAACACCGCAATCGCGATCGTATAGCCCCATGTAAACACAACCAGCAGCGCCGCGCAGACGCTCAGCCCGACAGTATGCGCCGTTCGGCTTTCAAAGGTCTTGGCTTGCAGGAGGGGCAGCGTCGCCAGGGCGTAGAGATACCGCGCGCCGGAAAGCAGCCACGTCGGCGCAAGCACCACAGCCACATATACAAAGCTGTACGCCGCCAGATCAAACGGCAGTTTTTTTTGCTTTGCCGCCAGCAGGACGTAGATATACCCCATCGCCAGCAGTTGAAAGCCCCACGTGAACAGCCAATCGTCGTCTCCGAACGTGAAAATCAGGTAGTGAACGGTATTCGCCGTCGAAGCCCAGAACGATCCGGCCTCCTGATACCAGTTCTCCTTTTGATAGGTCATGTACATCATCGCGTCGCCCGTCACCGCCCAGTTGATGAACCAGTAGATGAACAGACCGCAAAACACGAGGCCCACCTGCGCGAGACATCGCAGCGCCGCTTTCACGCGGATGCCCTCTTTCGGGATGCGCGCCAGAAACGCGATGATGAACAGCCCGGAGACGATCACGCCCGGCATGCGCGTCAACGCGCTGGCCATGCCGCAAAGCGCCGCCCCCCACGGGTGGCCGCGCCGAAGCAGGCAGATCGCCGCCAGCGTCAGCGCGATGAACAGCGCTTCCGTATATGCGCACGCGAGAAACACGCTCATCGGGTTGAGCAGGAAATACGCGACCGCCAGCCGCGCCCCGCGCCGCCCAAGGTGCATATTCGCCAAATCGTAAAGCAGCGCGGCGCAGACGCCGGAAGCCAGCAGCGAAACCAGCGTACCCGCCATGAACAGACGACCGCCCGTGAAGACGGAAAACACCCGCGTCACCGCCGGATACAGCGGAAAAAACACCAGCCGAAGCCGCTCGTCGCCGACGCTGGTATATCCATCCTTCGCAATGCCCAGATAATGGCGCACATCCCAGTGCGTCCAAAGCGCCTCAAAGGACCCGGCAAACGACTGCGTTCCGCCGCCCGCTCTGTAAAAACCATAGGCGAGCGCATAAAGCGCAAGGCGGCTCAAAACAGCCGCCGCAGCGGCCAGCGCCATTTCCCGAAAAGGCAGCGGGATTTGAAACGGTTCTTTCGTCAGGCCCGACGCGTTTTCCTGCCCGCGCATGACGCGGGTCAGTCTGGCGCATAGGCAAACGCCGCAAACGCCCATCAAAATCACGGACGCTGCGGCGGCTGTCATTTGTAAAACGTTGGATAGCGCCTCTGTCATCCCTGTGCACCTCAGCGCTTGCTCTTCCCGCTTGGGGTCGGTTTTTTCGCCGGACGATAGGCTTCGTCCCTGCTCACGCGCGGCGGCAGAGCGTTGATGCCGGAGATCTCGTGATCGTCGTCATCCTCCATCATCTTCGCCATGCGGCTCATGATGCCCTTTTTCGGCTTTTTCGCTTCCTCGGCGGCCTGCTGCACCTGCGGCCACCGGGGCGGGTCGGGCAGCTGCTCCACCGTCTCGCCGGAGACATAATCGCTGTATGTCTTCGGCTTCTGGGCGACACGGCGGCGGCGTGGCGCGCCCTCTTCGGCGTTGAGCACAGGCTGCGCGTCGTTTTGCGCGGCGCGGCGCGCCATTTCCGCGTCATAGGCCGCTTTTTCCTGCTGATAGCGCGCCATATCGCGCTCATACTGCGCTTTCTGCCGCTCGTATTCGGCCAGCTGGCGCTGATATTCCTCCTGCGCCTGCCGCTGCTGCTCCGCCTCGTAGGCTTTCTGCTCGGCGATCCGGCGCTGCTCTTCTTCGTAGGCTCTCTGTTCGGCCATCCGACGCTGTTCTTCTTCGTAAGCCTTTTGCGCGGCCAGCTGGCGCCGCTCCGCTTCCCGCGCGGCGCGCTCCGCTTCGGCTTTCTGCCTTGCCTCTTCGGCCATCTGCTGCTGCCATGCGTCGATTTCCGCGCGGCGGCGCTCCACTTCGGCCGCGCCCGGCCCTTCGGTGTGGATGGCGGCATAGCGCTGCGTGCCGCCCATATCGGGCCGTTCGCCCGCCTGCGCGCCGTAACGCATGCCGGGATACGCGCCCAGCTCCTCGTCCGGCACGCTCTGCGCGCGCTGCAAAACCTCCTGCGCCTGCCGCTCGTCCACCTGCGGCTGCTGAAGCGGGAGCCATTGCTCCTCGTCTTCAAAGGCGTCCTCTTCCGGCGTTTCGACCGTCTGCATCTTCTGCGTCGCCTCGCCGGTCTCCGGGCGCTTTTTGCGCCTGCCCGTCTCTTCCTCCTCCGGTTCGGGCAGATGCAGGAAACGGCGCGCGCGTTTGGCCCACAGGTGATAGGGCCGCCAGCGGATCAGCCAGACGAGCCAATCGATCGCAAGCCCCGCCGCCAGAATCACAACCACGATCATGATCCAGTTTTTGCCCAGAAATTCCAGCAGGGTCGTGTGATCGGTGGTGAACAGCGCCCAAATTCCGTTGACCAGCGCGCGCACCCAGCCCATCAGCACGTTAAACAGCGAATCTGCGAGTGTTCCCATGTTGCCTCCGTTTTACGGTTTCCTGGCGCGCAGGGTGACGGTCACTTCCGGCGAGCCGAGCGCGCAGGTAAATTCCGGCGCGTTATCGATATGGATCTGCACGGGCAGGGTATATACGCCTTCCGTCAGACCGGATACGTCCACAAACAAATGCACGTCCGCCGCGGTCAGCCCCTCGATAAAGGCATATCCGCCCGTGAGCTGCGCGGTTGTGTTGCCCGTGCTCAGCGTCGCCGTCAGGCTGTCGTCCAGCCCATCCGCCTGAATCGGCAGACGGCGCAGCGTGCACTCAATCTGCTTTTCGCTGATGCGTGCGGTCACGCCGATTTCGGTGGGCAGCGTGTTTTCAACGCCCGTCAGTTTTTTCAGGCGCACGTAGCCTGCCGCGTCCTCCGTCGCACCGTCGATATTGAGCGGGGAATCCGTCGTCAGTTCGGAAATTGCGTCGAGAATCTCCTGCCGCGCGGCGACGGGCACGCTGTCCTCCGCCAGCTCGACGGCGGTCAGCTCATAGCCCGTGGCGGGCGTGCCGGCGACGAAGTTCTCCGCATGAAGCGGAACATCTTTCATCGGCACAAGCTCGGTTTCCACCACGACAGAGTTGGTGATGACGGACTGGTTGGTGATTTCCAGCTTGTCCGACTCGATGGCGTTGCCCTCCGAATCCTGAAGCTCGATGCTCAGCGCGGTGCGGTCCGTCATCCTCAGCGCGCTCAGATCGGATTGATCCAGCCGCGCCACGACGCGCGCCACGCTGGCGACCAGCGATTGCGGGCCGGAAACGGAGAGCGTCGTCGGGTCTGTTTTATAACTATCCAGATACATGCCTTCCGGCATCGCCCCGGTCATTTCGATGACGACGGGCACGCGGCGGGTGATATAGCGTTCCACATGAACGGTGATTGCGGACGGCTCGCAGGAAACGACCGGGCCGTAGAGCTGGGAAGAATAGGTGACGCTCAGCTCGTTTTCGCCCTCGCCCGTGATCTGGGTCAAATCAAAATGCGGATTATACGACGTGCCGCTGACGCGGTTGTAATTGGACTGCGTAACCTCGACCGTCATTTTGACGGCGGGCACCTCTTCCAAAATATCGTCCATCACGATGTAGCCGCGGCTCTTAAGCGCCGCGTCGCCCGTGACGCTGACGGCGACGTTGGCAAAGACCTTCTGCCGCGTCAGCGTGCCGTCGGAAGCGACCAGCGCGCTCCAGCAGACGATGGCCGCCAGTGCGGAAACGGTGATGAGAAACGGCTTGCTGGCCGCCACGCCGGCGATCATCCGCCGCAGTTTGAGGAACGGGCCGCGCCCCTCAGGCTTTCTTGTCGGCCTGCTGTTCATCATGGGCGCTCTTCCTCCTTTGCCTGAAGTGGAGCAGCGGCATGCGGGCGTCGCTGTCCTGCGTGTCATAAATGCCGTGGAGAATCTGCCTCAGGGATGCTTCATCCAGATGGCGGACGAGCCTGCCGCCCTCGGCCATGGAAATAATGCCCGTCTCCTCGGAGACAATAAACACCTTTGCATCCGAAATTTCGCTCACGCCGAGGCCCGCGCGGTGGCGCGTGCCCAAGTCGCGGCCCACGCCCGTGGTATCGGACAGGCGCAGCAAACACGCCGCCGCAATCACACGGTCGCCGCGAATCACCACCGCGCCGTCATGGAGCGGCGTGTTCGGCTCAAAGATATTTTCAATCAGCGGCTGAGAAATGAGGCCGTCCACATGCGTGCCGGTCGCGATGACGTCGTTCAGACGGATCTTGTTTTCAATGACAATCAGCGCGCCAACCTTGCGCCGGGCCATATGTTCCAGCGCGAGGATCATTTCGTCGATGATCAGCTCGGTATTGCCTTCCTGCGCAATCCTGCCCGTTCCGTCGAAGACGCTGTTGTTGCCCAGCTCTTCCAAAATGCGCCGGATTTCGGATTGAAACAGCACAATCAGCAGCACCGGCCCGGCGTTGATCATCCACGCGAGCAGGGCGTGAATGGTGCGCATGCCGAGCACGTCGCTCAGCCATGTGGCCAGCAGCAGAATGATGATACCCTTGATGGTCTGCGACACGCGCGTCTGCCTGACGTGCACGAGCAGCTCATAAATGATGATGGTCAGCAGCAGGATATCGATCAGGTCGATCAGACGCGGCCTGTTGAATACGTTCCACAGGATTGCGGATATCTGTTCCCCAATCGCGTTCAAGGCACTTCCTCCCATCTATAACGGCATGTGTTTCTATTATACACCATTGTGATTCTTTCGGACAGGGGCTATCGATTGTTATTTTTGTAAAAATTTGTGAGCTGTGCCCACACCCATTTCCGATATTGTTTCTTCGTTCAACATTTTTGGGCGAACGTGGCCCAACTTCTGCTTAGATGATAAAAATATTCTCCCCCGCATGGGAGGGAGAACAATTTTTCCGTTTTCTGTGCTTCAGTCAGACGCTCGCGCCGTCCGCATGCGCACTCGTCGTGTGCGTCGTCTCGCGCGGCGAAAAGAGCATGGAGATGCTCCACAGCCCCGCCGCGCCCACAATGGTATACAGCACGCGGGAAACCAGCGCCGCCTGCCCGCCGAACAGGAAGGCAATCAAGTCAAACTGAAACAGGCCGACAAGCCCCCAGTTGATCGCGCCGATAATCACCAGCAGCAGAGAAAAACGATCCATGACATCCACTCCTTTCCGCCAAGCAGTCTGCGCGGAAAGGCGCGGTTTTATTCGGTTTTTTTCGCGCCGGGAAACTCGATCACCTTGCCCCGATCCATGTGCGCTTCCTGCGGCCACGCGCGGGCGGGCACGTCGGTCAGCAGCCCTTCCCGGATGCAGGCGTTCACCAGCCGCACCGCGTAGCTGAGCGCGGCTTCCGGCGGATAGCCGATGGTTTCAGAAAGCGTCAGCAGTTCATCATAGGTAGCCTGCCCGATTTCCATGGTGATTTTGGGGCGCATGCACAGCCCTCCTTGCAAAGATTCGCCTTTTTCGCGACCGTTGTCACATCGCATCCGCTTCGTCGGTTTGCAGCACCAGCATGTCCGAAACCTTATCCCGCCTGGAAACACAGACGCGGACGTCGTTTCCCACGTCGAAGCCCGCCGACGAAAGCGCGCCGCATACCGTATTATATGCCAGTTCGGGTAAATTATTGTCAGTCGAAAGATGAGAAAGAAACACGGCGCGCGTGCCCCGCGCCGCCAATTCGCACAGCGCGCGGGCGCAGTCCTCGTTGTTCAGGTGCCCCTTTCGGCTCAAAATGCGCTGCTTGAGCCGCTGGGGATACGGCCCGCGGCGAACCATTTCCACGTCATGGTTCGCCTCCAGCACCAGCGCCTGACAGCCGGATACCGCGTTCATCCATGTGTCGTTGATATGCCCGATATCCGTCGCCACGCCGCAGCGCAGTCCCTGACAGTCAAACGCAAACCCGACAGGGTCGGCCGCGTCGTGCGGAATCGGGAAGGGATTGACGTTCAGCGCGCCGATATAAAAATCCTCCCCGGTATAGAATGTGCGCATGCATTTGGGCGGAATGCCGCTTTCCTTTTGCACAATGCCCTGCCACGTGCCCTCGTTGGCATAGACCGGCAGGCCGAAGCGGCGGCAGAGCACGCCCAGCCCGCGGACATGATCCACGTGCTCGTGCGTCACAAGAATCGCGTCGATTTTCCGAATATCCACACCGATTTCGCGCAGATTGGCTTCCACCCGCGTGGCGCTCACCCCGGCGTCCACCAGGAGCTTCACGCCGCCGCAGGCCACATAAACGCTGTTTCCCGAAGAGCCGGAAAACAGCGGGCAAAGTGTGAGCTGCATGTCTTTACAAATTCCTCTCTATCCGTTACAATCCATAGATGTATTATAGCGCAATTTTTCCGCTGCGTAAAGCCGCGTAAAGGAGAACAAAGATCATGGAACATTACCGCCTGTGGGGGCGCATCCTCTCCCATCACCGCATCGTCAAAAACGAAACCGTCGAAATTCACGACGGTGACATCGAATCCGCGTTTCTGGAGCTTTGCCGCCGCTTTGACGTGCAGCGCCCGCTTCAACTGCCCAAGCACAACCGCGAGTGGGAAAAGTTCGGCCGCACGTTCTATACTCAGGAGCATTTCACCGAGTCCATCGGCTTTGATAAGCTGGAAGTCGAGCTGCTCACCCCGGACGGCGAAAAGAAGCACAGCGGCCCGCGCACCCCGCTGATGGACGCATGAGCGCGCCGGTCGTCGGCCGCTTTGCCCCCACGCCGAGCGGACGGCTGCACCTGGGCAACCTGCTCTGCGCGCTGATCGCCTATCTTTCTGTCCGACATCGGGATGGGCGCTTTCTGCTGCGCATCGAGGATCTGGACAAACCGCGCTGCCCCAGGCGCCTGTGCGACGCGGCTCTATCCGATTTGACATGGCTGGGCCTGATCTGGGATGAGCCGCCGCTTGTGCAGAGCGAGCGCACAGAACTTTATCAGAGCTATTTCGACATGCTCGATGAAAAGGGGCTGATTTACCCCTGCTTCTGCACCCGCGCTCAGCTCCACGCCGCCGATGCGCCCAACCGCGGCGACGACACGCCCGTTTACGGCGGCGCGTGCGCGCGTCTTTCGGCGGAGGAAATCGCCGAAAAGATGAAAACCCGCCGCCCTGCCTATCGCCTGCGCGTGCCGGATGAAACCGTCGCCGTGCGCGACCGCCATTACGGATTGTATGCGGAAAACCTCGCGCACGACTGCGGCGACTTCATCCTCCGCCGCTCGGACGGGCTTTTCGGCTATCAGCTGGCCGTCGTCGTCGATGACGCGCTCAGCGGCGTCAGCGAAATCGTGCGCGGGCACGACATTCTTTCCTCCACGCCGAGGCAGATTTATCTCCAGCGTCTTCTGGGTTTTGAAACGCCCGAATATGCGCACATCCCCCTGCTGGAAGACGTGCAGGGCCGCCGTCTGGCCAAACGCGACGGCGATACGGATTTGACTGCCCTCGCCAAACGCTTTTCCCGCGAAGAAATTCTCGGCATGCTGGCTTGCAGCGCGGGGCTTCTTGACGAAAACCGCCCCGCAGCGATGGAGGAGCTGATCGACACGTTCGATTGGGAAAAAGTCAGGACGGAGGATATGCGGCTGCCGGAAGACGTATTCTGACCCTTTCGCCCCAATAGAACAGGCAGACGGTTTTTCGCCGTCTGCCTGTTTTTTATGGAGTTGAAAGGGACTTACTTCGCCGCGTTCTCGCCCGCGATTTTGCCCATGACAACGGTATCCACAATCGCGTTGCCGCCCAGACGGTTGCCGCCGTGGATGCCGCCGGTCACCTCGCCCGCCGCATACAGGCCGGCGATCACGTTGCCGTCGGTATCGATCACGTGCGCGCCTTCGTCAATCTGCACGCCGCCCATCGTGTGATGCGCGGAGGGCTTGCGGGGCACGGCGATGAACGGGCCGTTCTCCAGCTTCTCCACGAAGGTCTTGCGGCCGAATTCATCCTCAGTCGCGCCCGCATCCACGTTCGCATTGTACGACGCGACGGCGTTCACCAGGTTCTCCGGGTCTGCGCCGATCTTCTCGGCCAGCTCCTCCAGCGTGTCGCCGATGAACATGTTGCCGCGCGCGATTTCATCCGCATAGGTCACGTTGTTGTTGGTGACGAGCGTATCCAGCGTCGCGTCGCCGTAGCCGTCCCAGCTCTCCAGGGTGTAGAAAAGCGCGTCCGTCTGCTCCAGCACGGCCAGGCAGATGGTGTCGCGGCGCTCATCCTCAGCCACGAAGCGGTTGCCTTCCTTGTTGACGAACAGCACGCTGCTCACGCCCTTCGCCTTGGCGGAGTTATCCTCGGTCGTGCCGAACTTCGGGCTGCAGGTGTGGAGCAGCTGAATCTGATCCATATCCACGAGGTTCGCGCCGATGGCCTTGGCCATCAGGATGCCGTCGCCGGTGTCGCTGTCCACGCCGGTCGTGCCGACGTCCTTGCCCAGATTCGGCCACTTCTCGCTCTGGCAGTATTCCACACGCATCTCCACGTTGCCCGCGAAGCCGCCGGTCGCCAGCACAACGCCGTTCTTCGCCGTGAAGGTATACACGTTGTTTTCCGCATCCTCGCCCTTCACGCCGACGCACACGCCATTGTCAACGATCAGCTCGTTGGCGCTCACGCCATAGTAAATCTGATACTGATCCGCATAATTCGCAGCGAGATAGTTCTCGTAGGTGGTGATGAACGCCGCGCCGATGCCGCTCTCGGTGTCGTGCGTTCTGGGATACAGCGAGCCGGGGCCCTGAGAAACCGTATCCTTAAACGTCGCGCCGAGGGATTCCAACCATTCATAGCCCGCAAAGGCATTGTAGCACATCGTCTTGACGAGGGAAAGATTGGCCACCTTGTCGCCGCCGTTCCACGTCTGGAGCGCGTACCACGCGCTGCTGTCAAAAATGCCCGTGCTGCCGGAAGCCAGATACGCGTCATAATCCGCGCGCACCTCGTCCTGAAGCGCCTTGTGCTCCTCGCTCACCGGCTCCTCGGCCAGCGCGGCTTCCACCAGCGTCTTCGCGCCGTCGGTCATCGCCGTCTTGGCCTGCATCTGCTCATCCGGCGTGTTATAAATACCGCCGTTGACGTTCGTATCGCCGCCGAGAATATCCGTCTTCTCCACGATGATCACACGCTCGGCGCCGCTTTGCAGCGCAGAAACCGCCGCCGCAAGGCCCGCTCCGCCGCCGCCGACAACCACAACGGAGGCTTCGTCGGCAATCTGCTGATCCTTCGCCTTTTCCGGCGCGGCCGCCAGCGTGCCGACGTCCACACCCGCTTCGGTGAGCGCGTTCTTCACGGCGTTTTTGATCGCGTTGGAGGTGAAGGTTGCGCCGCTCACGTTATCCACATCGATGGACTGCGTTTCAACGATTTCCTTCGGCATGCGCTCCTGCACGACCGTGCCGATGTTCTCCGTCTCGCTGGAAGAAACGACCTGAACATCCGCAATCGCGTCCTCGGTGAGCGTAACCTCCACCGTCACGCTGCCGTTGCGGCCATACGCGCAGCCCTGATACGTGCCGGCCGTATAGCCCTGCGCGCCCGCTGTCGCGCCGACGCTCAGCATGAGCGCCGCGCTGAGCACCAGACTGCTCCACTTCTTCATGATGATACCCCTTTCTTTTTTGCAAAACATTTTCACTAAACGTTTTCACTGAACATATTATATGACAGTGCAAAATTGTTGTCAATCCCCTATTTGACAAATTCCAAATGTTTATTTTCATTTTCCGCCGATTCATGTATAATAGACGGAAAGACAAACAAACATGGAACGGACAGGAAGACAGCATGGAACAAAAAAAGACGTCCCGCCAGCTTCAGGCGGAGGCTTCCCGCGAAAAACTCCAGCAGATTGTGATGGATCTGTGCAAAACCCGCACGCTCGACGAAATCCGCATCAAAGATATCTGCGAGCAGGCGGGCATGTCGCTGGGCAATTTCTATCAATACTTTTCCAGCAAAGAAGACGCGCTGATTTATTCGTATAAGACCAAGGACGACTGTTGGAGCCGGATGCGCTTTGAGGAAATCGCCGACCCGCTCGAACGGGTCAAACGGATCATCGCCACGCATCTGCGTTCGATGACGGAAAATTCCCTCTGCTTTGACACCCAGCTGTATATCGCTCAGCTCAAGCAGTATGGCTCGTATTTTTTCACGCAGGATCGCTATATCACCCGCATCATGCGCGAAACCGTCGAAGCGGGACAGCAGGCGGGCGAGTTTGACACGCGCCTGACCGCGTCAGAAATTGTCAAGCGTCTGCTCAATTTTTCGCGCGGGCTGGTGTATAATTACTGCATCGAGCACAAGGAAAACCATCCGGCGTGGCTGCAATATGCCTTGGACTGCCAGAGCGAATATCTGACGCTGTTTTTAACGCCGAAGTATCGCGAGAGCGCCCGAATTGAAGCCTGATCATTACAAAAAACGGGGGCTGTCCACACGGAACAGTCCCCGTTTTGTTATGCCTTTTTTACGCTTCCGCCGCAACAGCCGCGCCCTCGACGGTCACGCTCTGCTCCTGAAGCTCCTTCTCGGCGATGAGATCCTCAATGGTCTCCTTCGTGCGCATCAGATCCTCGACGGACATGGTCTCAAAGCCTGCGGTCGGGGTCTTCACCTTCACGCCGTGGCGGTTGAGGAACGCGTCCACCTTCTCCTCGTTGTGCTTGTAGACGGCAAAGCCCACCAGGCTCGCGCCCACGCCGATCAAAACGCCCTTGACCATCGGATTATTCCAGCCAACCATAATTTTTTCCTCCTGCTTTGTTATTTCAATTTCATACTGTTTCTTCAATGACTTATATATTCGCTTTCAACAGGATTTCGTTTTCTGCCGTTTGTTTCCGCCACCGGCGGCAACAGCCGAAAACCTCTTTGGAATCCTTCGGCCACAAATACATTTTAGTCTTTCTATGAAACAGTATTGAATCACACTTTTCCATTTATCGCAAGGCGATAAATGAAGTGGGAAATCCAAGAACCTCAGGTTCTTGGTGGGGGACTGGGGGGCAAAGCCCCCAGCGTCACCCCTTCTTCGCCATCATTTCCATGCCGCGCTGAAGCATGCTGCCCGCGTAGGCCACGCCGCCTCCGTCGCTGCCGCCCTTCACGGGGGTCAGGTTGATGGAGTTTCCGGCGCGCCGCACCATGTAGACCTGTTCGCGCGGCTCCTGCGGAATCAGGTGGCGGCCAAACGTCAGCGCCCACGCCAGCGCGCTGGCCTGCATGCCGTTCGTCTTGCCGATGGAATTGATTAAGTATACCACAGACATGACTTCCGGGTCAAAACTGCCGCGCGCGTGCAGCTCCTGATAGCCGTGCTCGGCCACCGCCGCCAGCGTCGCACCGACTGAAAGCCAGCGCGTAAACCGCGTCAGCGTCGAGCCCATCAGCGTCAGCGATCCGTCCAGCGCAATGCAGCACAGCGCCAGATAGCCGCTCGGCGCCATCGAAAAGCCTTCCTCTTCGGAATGCTTGATGTGCAGCAGCGCCGTGCCGACCAGCCCCGCGTAAACCGCGCCGATTTTCACCAGCAGCTGTTCTTCTGTCGCCGTCAGCTGGTCGTATTCGCACAGCAGCGTCCCGATGCGCGGGTTGTAACGGCAGCGCGTCACGCCCTTGATGCCCAGAAACGGCACATCGCTTTTAATCGGCTTTTCCAGTTGAAAGCGGATGCGCCCCGGCATCGCGCTGAGCACTTCGAGGTGAAGCGCTCCTTTTTCGTTTCTCATCGGTCAGCGGCCCTCCATCGGCGGGAAAAACATCAGCCGCAACGAATTCGCAACGACCAGAATCGTAGACGCGTTGTGCATCAGCGCGCTCATCATCACGGAAATACCGCTGGCCGCGCCCAGAATCAGGCCGACCGTGTTGATGCCGATGACGATGGCAAAGTTCTGCTGCACGATGTGCATCGTCGCGCGGGAGAGCCTGCGCAGTTCGGGAATCATCATCGGATCGTCGCGGCTGATGACCACGTCGCTGGTCTCCATCGCGATATCCGTGGACTTGCTGCCCAGCGAAATGCCCACGTCCGCATACGCCAGCGCGGGCGCGTCGTTGATGCCGTCGCCGACCATCACCACGCCGTTGCCCTGCGTCTGCAAGCGAAGCACCGCTTCCGCCTTCTGTTCCGGCAGGAGCTGCGCCCTGAAACCGTCCACGCCGACCTGTTCAGCCACGGCGCGCGCCTGCGGTTCCATATCGCCCGTCAAAATCTCAATGTCGCCCACGCCGTCATAGCGCAGAGCGTTGACCGCGCGGCGCACGTTGTCGCGCGGGCTGTCCATCGCGAACAGCACCGCCACGAGCTTGTCATCCACGCCGACGTAATTGGGAATCGCGCCCTGACCGTCCGGAATCGCCTTCGTGGTGGTCACGCCGTTTTCCTTCATGTATTTCATGTTGCCGACGCGGACGATATGCCCGTCCACATCGGTTCGGCTGCCGCGCGAAACCTCGGTGATAATCTCGCCGTGGTCGAGCGCCTGCGCGCCGATCTGGCGGCCGTAGCCCAGAATCGCGCTCGCCAGCGGATGCGTGCTCGTCTCTTCTGCCGCCATGGCGTAGGCAAGCACCTCGCGTTCGTCCATCTCGTCATCCAGAACGGTCATGGAAACGACCTTCGGCTTACCCTCGGTCACGGTGCCGGTCTTATCCAGCAGCACGGTGTTCGCGCCGCTCATCTGCTCAATATAAGCGCCGCCCTTGATGAGCACGCCCTGCTTGACCGCCGTGTTGATCGCCGCGGAGAACGCCGTCGCCGTGGAGAGCTTGATGCCGCACGAATAATCGATGACCAGCATCTTGAGCGCCTTCTGTGCGTTATGCGTCACCAGCCAGACGGACAGGCAGAGCAGGAAGTTCAGCGGCACGAGATAATTCGAGAATTTATCCGCATAGCGCTGAATCGGCGCTTTTTTCAGCTCGCTGGCCTCCACCATGCCCACAATGCGGGCGACGACCGTCTGGTCGCCGACCTTGTTCGCCTTGACCTGAATGTTGCCGCTCTTGACCACCGTGCCCGCGAAGACCTCGTCGCCCGCGCGCTTCTCAACCGGCACAAACTCGCCGGTAATCGCGCTCTGGTCGATCACGGCCACACCGGAGGCAATCACGCCGTCCACCGCAATCTTTTCGCCCGTGTGTACGGCTACCGTGTCGCCCGCGTGCAGCTGCGCAATCGGGGTGCGCGCCACGCGGCCATCCTCCAGCACCTTCCACACGTCGCCGTCGTCTGCGGAGAGCATCTTCTTGATGGAAGAACGCGTCCGCTCGATGGTGTAAGAAGTCATCAGCTCGGCCAGATCCGACAACGCCAAAATCATCAGTGCGGAATGCGGCGTGCCGAGCATCAGGCTGGCGACGATGGAGGTCACGGTCAGGAAGTCGGCGTTGGGCCGCATGTCCTTCTTGAGTCCTTCGAGCGCGCTCCTTGCCATCGGCGCGGAAAGGCCGAGGCTCGCCAGCGCTTCCAGCGAGGTGAAATTCGCCAGCGCGCCGCCCAGCAGCGGGGCGGTAAAGAGCGTGTTGCCCAGCACCATCGCGCCCGCGTTCACCGCCAGCCGCTTGGCCAGACGGGCGGTCGTCATCGGCTGCTCAGCCGTTTCTTCCTTGCCGCTTGCGTGGCGCGCGCGCAGGGCGGGCATCGCATAGCGCGCCAGCACCATATCCGCGCATTCCACCAGCGCCGCGGAATCCAGCTTGTTTTGATCGTACTCCAGCAAAACGCTGCCCGTGCAGGGCGTCACCTGCACACGGCGCACGCCGACAATCGTGGCCAGCTCCCCAGCCACGTCCATGCGCGCGTCAAACAAAAAGCCCAGCCCTTCAACCCGAAGGCGAAGCCGCCCCGGCAGGCTGCTGGCAATCTGTCCTTTCATCCAATCCTTGTTCGATTCTCTGCGAAGCATTTTTTCAACCTTCTTTAGCTTGCGGAAGCCTGAGAATCAGCCGCCGGCGCACAACCTGCTCCAACTGCTTTTCGTCGGCCTCTTCGGGCTTGATTTCCTTGGCGATTTCAAGTCCTGTGTCCACAACGATATCCACCCAGCGCAGAATCTGGCGGCTGCTGGTCGTCTGCGCGTCATAGAGCACGAGCGCCGTGCCGATGCGCGCGTTGACGGTGACATCCGTTACGCCGGGGAGCATCGTCAAAACGTCCTGAACATAATGCAGATAGGGCAGCGCCTCTTTGGGCAGCTGCTCGCTGTGGCGAAAGCGCATGCGCAGCCGTCCCGGCAGGTCGCATTCCACACGCGGCTTGAGGCAGTGACGCAGAAACGTTTCTCCCACGATATTCACAGGCGATCCCCCCCGAAAAGACGGGCCGCCCACCACAAGAGCGTCATCGCGCCCGGCACTGCCAGACCCGCGAGCCGCCATTCTTTGATTGCCAGCACGGACAGCGCCGTTCCGGCGAGCATTTTGCCATCCATCAGGCCGTTGGTCGCGCCCATCACGCCGCGATCCACCGCGTCGAGAATGGTGTGCAGGCCGTTTTCCATGCGGCTCTTCTGTTTTCCGTTGATGGCCGCGTCCAGACCCAGCAGCTTGATGACCGCGCCTTCGATGACAGCGGCCTCAACCTTGCGCTCGTCATAACACACGAGCATGCTGCCCGTGCGCGGCTCAAGCTCCACGCGATGCACCACGCCCGTGCCGAGCAGCTGCTCACGAACCTGCAAAGCCTGCTCCATGCCGCCCGCAAGGGACGGCACAAACAGCCGCATGCGGCCGGGGATGCTGGCTCGCACCTCAAGAATCCCTTTGAAAGAGGGCAACTTCATCAAATTGTGCTGCGGCTCTTTCGGCGCGGACAGGGCCAGGACGCCCAGCACCGCCGCCGCAGTTAAACCGTAATTCATGCTTTTTCAACTCCATTTGGAAGTCGTTTGAAGGACGCGTTTTCCGCCTGTCAGCGTCTCCCTTTTTGCGTGTATACTGTATCACTTGCCCCGCCGTTTGTCAACACAAATTGCCGTCCCGTGCCGGAAAACAGGCGCAAAGGACGGCGATGAATCTCAACTTGTGATTCCGCGCGGTTTGGCCATGTGCGCCGACTTCCGCAGATTCAGAATTCTCGGCGGAAGCACGGGCGGCCTCAGGCCGCTTACTTCTCGGAAGCGTTCTCCGTGCAGAACAGTTCGATGCAGTTGTCAATCATCTCTTCATCCGCATCTTCGAGCATGCCCGCCGCCTGCCAGAAAGCGTACTTGCCTTCGTACATCTGGCCCAGCGCTTCGAGGTCGTCGCCATAGCGGAACTCGATGTGCCAGGTCGTCGCAGGGGTATCCGGCGAAAGGCAGATATAGGTGAACTCGCCCGCGTCCGCGTCGTCGGTCTTATAGGCATAGCAGGAAATGGCCTCCGGCAGCTCCTGCACATAGGTGTAGCTGTGGGAGAAAACCTCGTTGCCCGCTTCATCCAGACCGATCACGGTGTTGCCGTCAAAGACGAACCTGCTCACGCCCTCGGTGAAGTAGCAGTCAAAGCGCATGCTCTCCGGATCGGCGGCATAAGCTTCCACGGCTTCCGGGCCGTAGATCTCGGCCGTGGTAGAAGCCCGCATCATGTCGGCGATCATCTGGGCGTTTTCCTCGCCGACGATCTCGGCGCTGTGGCTGAGCCACACGTCGTCATACTCCGGCTTGTTGAGCACGGAGAACAGCGGCACATACGTGCCCGCGACGTCCTCCATCAGCTGAGCGGGATCGATCGTCTCTTCGGCCACGGCGAAAGGCATGACCAGCGCGAGCGCAAGCGTCGTCAACAGGGCGGCAAAACGAAACTTCTTCATTTGAATCCATCCTTTCCTATTTGTTAGTTTTAGCTAACTTTCGGTAATATCATAACACTGTTTCAAATCTTTTTCAAGACAAAAAAAGAAGCTTTCCGCCCCCTTTTTATTCTTTGTTAGTTTTAACTAAATAAATGAAAGGCATCGCTTAAAGTTCCGGGTCCAGGGTCGCAGCCCTGGTCGTTTCATTCTTAGGGGATTTAAGGGGGGAGAGGTCGAAATCTCCCCCTAATCCCTCAAGCCCAGCGGAGCGTCGTCCCCCTTTCGCTCAACTCACGCCATTCCGCTTTTTCTTCTGCGTTTCAATCACATGCCGCACCGCCATCACGGGATGACAGAGCATCATAATCCGTAAACTCCCCGGACGATTTTTCCTGCATCCATGGATCCACGCAGCCGCTCATGCGTCAGGTGCCTCTTCCGGCTCCCCGCCTTATTTTCTGCCCCAGATCACGCCCATCTGTCCCAGCACCAGCGGCGTATTGAGGAAGCGCGGCGCATAATCCGGCTTGCGTGTGTCCTCAAAATGGATTTCCTTTACACGCGGGCGGAGCTGCTCCACGAACGCGTTGATGTCGCCGTAGACCCGCTTGTCAAAATACGTATCCTGAATGACGAATGCCGCACCGGGCTTGAGCACGCGCAGCATTTCCTGAAACAGCGCCAGTTTATCCGGCTGACTGCGCACCTCGTGAAAGACAAAATTGCTCACCGCGCCGTCAAACGTTTCATCCACAAACGACAGCTTCGCCGCGTCGCCCGCGCGGAAGGAGACGTGCGCCGCCACGTTTTCCAGCTTTGCGTTCTCCTCGCACTGGCTCTGGCTGTATCCCCACATTTTGCCCCAGCTGTCAATGCCGACGACGCGGAGCTGCGGCCACTTCTTCGCGGCCTTAATCGTCAGCGCGCCATTGCCGCAGCCGATATCCAGCAGCATCCCTTTGCCGGAAAAGCTCGATTTGCGCAAGCGCTCGATCACATCGTCCAGAACATAGCTTTGCACCTGTCCGCCCGTGTAGGAAAGCGCCATACGCGCGCGAAGCATATAATAGGCATACACCAGCGCGCCCAGAGAAAACACCGTCAGCACCGAGCTGAGCCAGCCCACGACGTTTTTCAGCGCGTTGCCCGCAAAGAGCAGCGCCAGCGCCGCCGCCAGGCTGACCATCACCAGCGAATACGGAATCCAGTTGCCATACTGCGGCCCCTTTTTGCCAAAATCCGGCGTTTCGTTCTTCATTCGGAAATCATCCCTTCCATTGTTAGTTTCCGCTAATCGCAGTCTATTATATCGGTTTGCGCCGCTTTGTGTCAAGCCCGTTCCGTTTCACTCAAACGAAAAAGGCGGAGCGCAAAGCCCCGCCTGAAATTCATAGCGTTTTCTTTTGTTGAAGCGCATGCGCGAGCGCCGCCAGCGCCAGCGGCATGAGATAGATGATCGGAAAACCATATCGATCCTGATTGGCGATGCAGGGGCCGAACGGCAGAAAAAACAGCGTGACCGTCAGCGGCAGGAGCAGCATGCCCATGCCGCGCGCCCTGCGGCTCCTCGCAATCGCGCAAGCGCCCAGCAGCACTGCGCAGTAAAAGCCCAGCGTGTTGAGCTGAAGCGCAAACGGAAGGGTCAGCGCCGCCGTGCGCAGATTGGCTTCCGCCGCTTCAAGCTTTTCCAGCCCTTCACTCCGGTGGATATCCAGCGCCGCTTCTTCCTCTTCGGAAAGGCCCGTGCCGACAAACCATGCCAGATTATAGCTGCTCACGTCAAACAGCAGCGCATTTTGAATGAGCGTCGCCGACAGGCAGCAGGCGGGATGGCGCAGCGCCAATCCGACCCATACTTTTAAATAAGCTATGCGCTCCGCCGCCGTGGATTCCTTTCGATAAACGGCTTTCACCGGATCGGACAAATCCGGTCGATAGCGATCCGCCAGCTGGTCGTAAATGAGCACGCGGTCGATGACCGCCCGTTCCTCATCCGTGATTTCCGATTCATATTCCGAAACAAAACGCGCGGTCTGCTGAAAAGGCAGCGAGAGCATCTCCTTTGGGCTGTTTTCAATCGGTTCCACCGACCGGGCGACCGCCGCGTCAAATCCCGCGCCCAGCAGCATCGGCAGCACAACCGCCGTGCAGACCGCGCCGACGGCGGCCCTTCGATGGCTTTTGACCGCCCGGCAAATCAGCGCAATCCCAGCGGGAATCCAGATGAGCAGTCCGTTGTTGCGGATCTTGAGCAGCACAAAGCCCGCAAGCATCATCCGCAGCACAAAACCCAGGCTGCCGAAATAGGGCGCATCTTCCAGATACCGAACGCGCACCATTTCGCAGAGCATCAGCAACATGGCGTAACTGTACGGCACATCCTTGAGAATGACCGTGATATTGTCGCAGTATACCGTGCCCAGCGCGCACACCGCCAGCGAAAGCGCCCTCAGCCAGACCGGCGCGCAGAGCCTGCGCATGAGCATCTGACTGTAACCGACAACCGCCGCCCCAAAGACGGCCTGCGCCAGAATATAGAGGAACACGCCAAGATTGCCGCTGCCCAGCAGCCGCCCCGCGCCGATGCACAGCTTGATCAGCGCCGTGCCGAACGTCGGATGATCCGCGTTCCACGGCTCCCAGCCCAACGCCTGCCGAAACTGCGACGCGGTATCCGAGTTCATTGCGACCGGATAGCTGACCGCCAGATGCGGCAGCCAGCACAGCAGCACGACAGCCGTGCAGAACAGCATCGTATGCGCCCGATACGCGCTCAGCAGCGCGCCGTTTTTTGCCGGGCGCACATCCAGCCGTCCATCCAGCCCGGCTTCCAGCAGGCGGAAAAGCAGCTCAAACAGGCTCGCCATGCCCAGCGCCAGGACGACTGCTTTAAGCGTCTGACTGCCGGACAGAAACGGCTGATTCAGGCTGTCCGTGTTGCTCACGCTGACCGCAGCCACCTGCCACGCGCCCATCATCAACGCCGCCAGCTTCACGCGGCCGCTTAACCGGGTCAGCTTTTCATCCGCCCATTCAAGTGCCAGAAAGCCCGCCATCGCCGCCAGCGCCACCGCGCCGCTCGTCCCGGTCAGGGATTCGCTGAGGTTGACGTAGTTGTTGCCGCTGCGCAGATTCAAATCCACAAACAGCGCCCACGCCGTCAGCACGGCGCGCAGCGCGTTTTTAACTTTTACGGTTTTCATTTATTCTTCGTCACGTAGACCGCCGATGCGACAGGCACATCCTGCTCCGCGCCGGACTTCGTATAGGTGCCGTCTGCCGGAAGGGTGATGGCCTCGCCGACCAGATAGAACGTCAGCACATCGCCCGCCTGCACCTCGTCCGACGTGGAGAGGACGACATACATCGCGTCCTGCCAGACGCCGGTGGAAGGATTGGTGACGCAGATCAGCGCGCACGGCCTGCCGTCATAATCGGTGAAATCCATAACTTTGCCGCGCAGAATAAACCGCTTGCCGGCGTATTTCGCCGGATCCTGAGCAAGATCGTCATAGCTCAGCGCAATCATCTTCTGCCGGAACTGCGCAATCTGCTCGCGCTGCGTCCATTCGCGGGTGAGGGTGATCGTGCGGGTGGTCTGCGCGAAACCTTCCGCTTTGACGCGCAAAGTGAAGGTTTCCGTGCCTGCCTCTTCCATAAACACGCGGACGGCAAACGCGCCGTTTTTGCCCGCCTTGACGTTGGTGTTCGTTCCCTTGCCGTCGATATACACGGTGGCGTTCGGTTCGGTCACGCCGCGCACGGTCACGTTTTCTCCGGTGAACGTCGTGTTCTCCGGTTCGGTGATGTCAAGCCGTGCGTCCGGCATTTCATAGCGAATGGTGAACAGCGCGGTATCCTCGCCCGCGGTCACAACGACCTCGACGTCGCCCTCTTCCGGCAATTTCACCTTGACGGAGAAACTTCCGTCCTTTTTCGTGCTCGTTTTGGCGATCTGCTTCCCGTTCGCTTCCACCCGGATTTCCGCGGAGGGCGCCGCTTCGCCGGAAAGGGTGAGCTGCGCCGAAGCCGTGAATGCCGGAACGCCGTCCAGCTTCAACGCCCCGCTCGTTTCCACCTCGGCTTCGCCGACGACGGGTTCGGGCGTGGCGGCCGGCTGCGGCGTGGCGGTAGCCTGCGGGGTCGGCGTCGCCTCGCTGACGGAGGACAGCAGCTTCACACCCTCCAGCAGCCGCTCCATGCGCGCGTCGTCATCCGCGTTCGGTTCGCGCCCCACAATGGTCTGCTCAATCATGTACAGCCTGCCGAGATGCAGCGTCGCATAGCGCAGACTGTACACCGGCATGGAGGCATACATCGCCGAACTGGTCAGCCGCACGCACGCGGGCGTAGTATCCACATAAGCGCAGGTTTCATACAGCCCGCTCATCTCAAACTGCGCCAGGAAGGACAGCCGCTGCTCCTGCGTCAGTTCGTCCATATCCTTCACATCGCCAAACTTTCCCGCGTCCGTCACGCTGACGGCAATCTGCCCGCCGTCGTTCGGGATGACCTCCATCACAATGCCGGAGGCCACATAGCTGGCCAGCACGGCTTCGCTGCTCGTCCCCAGCGATTTCAGCAGCTCTTCGTGCTCGCTCAGATTGGTCTGCGTCAGCACGGTTTCATCTTCCCGCTGCGTATAGCGGAATCCTTCGTAAGGGAAAACATAGGTCGCCGTCTGCGCCAGCGCGCCTGCGCCCATCGCAAGCAGCGCGGCGCAAAGCAGCGCGCAAACCTGTTGCTTCATGAGAAAACCTCCTTTATGCGGTCTTCAAATCCCTGCCGCGGGCCGTGAGCATCGCCATGGAAAACATCATCACGGCGTTCATCGGCGACATCGCCCCCAGCGGTTCGCTCTCCATCAGGGAGGTCAGCAGCGCCGCCACGACGATCATCGCCAGCACGCGGTCTCCGGCATGCGCGCGCCCCTTTGGCGCGAAGAAAGCGCGGCACATCGGCCCCGCCATCGAGCCGAAGAAACAGCAGAGCAGCGCAAAACCGATCAGGCCGTAATTGGTGATGAAGCCCAGATATGCGTTGTGCGTCGTCATGCCGTCCGTAATCGCGCTGATCTTGCCCAGGCCGAAACCGATCACCATGTTCTTCGGCTCTTCCAGCCACGCGGCGATCACCTTGCCCCAAATCGTCGTGCGGTCTGTAAACGTCATATCGCCGAAGCCGCGTCCCAGCAGCTCCTGCTTATCTGCGGCCTGCGGCTCATCCGGCTGCTGCGCTTCTTCCGCGACAGCCGGCGCAAAAACCGACGCTTCCTTCTTGCCGCTCAAAACCGACTCGTAATGGCGGATAGCCGAATCCGTCATCACCGCCGCGCCCATATAGCCGCCGACGAGCACCGCGACGCCCGCCGCGACAGCAGCCAGCTGGCGCAGACTCTTTTTGGGAATCGCCGCGCTTCCCGCAACCACGCCGTAGCAGCCGACCGCCCATGCGCCCAGCATCGAATAGCGTGCGGTTCGGCTCTGGGAAAGCACAACGACCGCCGCCATCATCAGGGAGGGAATCAGGTGCGCCAGTTTGGCCAGCGGATGCCTGCGCCGCACCACGCCCAGCAGGCTCATCAGGGTGCAGCACACGGCGAACATGCCGGTCGTGTTATAGTGAAAACCGGCGGAGAGGAAATACATGTTTTCGTAAACGCCGAAAGGCGTTTCGGAAAGCTCCGTGCCGAACGTCTGTACGGTGAACGCGCAGTAGAGCAGCAGCGCGCCCATCACAAAGGACAGCGCGGCAAACAGCGCGCCGGCCACGTCCAGCAGCATTTCCCGCCGCCGTACCGTCTCCTCCGTGATCAGCGCATATACGCCGAAGAACGCCACCATGCAGTGGAACCAGTCGTTGGCGTTGATCGCCGTCAGGCCGAAACGGATGCCGAACGGCACGACGATCCACGCGTAAAGCAGCACCAGAAAGCGGATATCCGCATGCGGCTCAAGCTTTCTCTCCTGCGCCCGGCAGAGGCGGAGCAGGCAGAGCGCGCCGCCCCAGGGCAGAACCACAAAGCGGTTAAACGCGGCAATCGAATCGACATACCACGCCAGCACGTCGGTGGAAAGGAAGCTGTAACTGACAAACGCAACGAACAGGAATACGCTTTCATTCTGCGCGATGGAAAGCAAAGCGCCGCGAATCTTTTGTGCTCTTGTTTGATTGAGACTCATTCCATTCTCCTTGCACTCAAAAATCCAAAAAGGGCGGGGAGGATTACTCCTCCACGCCCAGCACATCGACGACAGCCGGGCTTTCCGGCGCGGCAACGATTTCCTGCGTTTCATTCACAGGCTGATTTTCGGCCTGATTGACCGGCTTGCGCGGTCCGCGGCGGCGGTTGCTGCGGCGGCGGTTGTTCGGCCTGTCGCTCTGCGGCTTTTCGGCGCTCTTTTCAGGGCGCTCCGGCTGGTTTTTCAGCATGATGACCACGCGGCGGTTCGGCTCCTCGCCCTCCGAATGGGTGGTCACAGCCGGATGATTTTGCAGCGCGGTGTGCAGCACGCGGCGCTCATACGGGTTCATCGGTTCGAGCACAACCCTGCGCCCGGTCTTAACCGCGCGGTTGGCCATGCGCTGCGCCAGGCGGCGCAGACTGTCTTCGCGCTTGGCACGGTAGTTTTCGGTATCCAGCGTGACGCGGATATAGCCCTCGCGGCCCTTGTTCACCTGAAGGCTGGTGAGATACTGGAGCGCGTCGAGCGTCTCGCCGCGGCGGCCAATGAGAATGCCCAGCGTGTCGCCGATCATGTGGATAGAGAGGTTATCCGCCTTGCTTTCGTCCACATAAACGTCCACCTTCACGCCCATGCGGTCGGTCACGTCCATCAGGAATTTCTGCGCGCGGCCCGCCGGGGTGTCTTCCGGATGGATGACGGGCGGCTCGGTCGGCGCAAAGGTCTCGGCGGGAACCATCGGCGCGAAATCGCGCTCCTCGCCCTCTTCGCGGGCGGGGCGCGGCGGGCGCGGTTTGCGCTCACGCAGCGGCTTCAGCGCTTCCGGCTTCTTTTCCGGCACGGCCTCAGCTTTCGGCTTCTCCTGACTGATTTCCGGCTTGGCCTCGGCCTTCGGCGCGGCCGGCTTGACCTCCGGTTTGGCCTCGGCTTTAGCCGGGGCGGTCTTCGGGGCTTCCGGTTGGCTCACGGGCTTCGGCGCTTCCGCCTTGGGATCGGCGGGCTTGGCGGGTGCGGGCTTCGGCGCAGCCGACTTGGCGGCGGACTTCTTTTTCTGATCGCTCAGGCTGAAGCTGCCCAGCAGGTCGCTCAAACCGTGGTCGTCCTCGCGCTCGTCGTCCATCACGGTCAGACGCACGCAGGCGGGCTTGCTGCCGAACAGGCCGAACAGGCCCTTCGCGCCCTCCTGAAGTACATCGACGTGAACGTCGGCAATGGTGACGCCCAGCTCAGCCAGACCGTTGTCGATGGCCTCCTTCGTCGTTTTGCCGGTAAATTCCTTGATTTTCATCAGATGCCAACCTCCTCAGCCTTGGCCGCCTTGCGGTCCTGCTGCTCAAAGTACTTGTTGAAGCAAATCTGTTCGACGATGGCGTAGATGTTGGAAACCACCCAATAGAGGGCAAACGCGGAGTTGTAGCTGGCGCAGAAATAGAGGGACATGAAGGTCATCACGTAGATCATCATCTTCTGGCTGCCCGCCTGAGAGGGATCCATCGCGGTGTTATTCATGGTCAGCTTCTGCATGAAGATCTGAGAAACGACGGAGAGAATCGGCAGCAGGAACCAGCCGTTGCCCTCCTGATAGATGCTGAAACGAATCAGGCCGAGGATGTTCAGGTTGCCCAGACCCGCAACCGGCGCGATATACGGCGCATAGGTCGCGGAGCCGATGAACGGGGTCACCACGTCGGTGATGTAAGTCGTCAGATCGGACGCGCTGGCAAAGCTGAGCGCCTGTGGAATCACGCCGTCGGCGAAGAGCTTGGCGCTCACGTCGTTCCAGACCTTGTAATCCACCAGGCGGAGGGACTGCACGTCCGGCATGTAGGTGGCAAACGGGCTGTCCGGCATCCAGAGGTTCTTGATCCACAGGAACGGCTCAACCAGCGTGTGCGGGTCGATCTCCGGATTGTGGTAGAAGGTCAGGAACTGGGAAACGAGCTGCTCGTTGGCGAACGTGCGCAGCGCGTAGAACATGGCGAAGAGGATGACCATCGAAATGAGCATCGGCAGGCAGGAGCCCATCGGGTTGACGCCCTCCTTGCGGTACAGCTCCTGGAGCTTCTGGTTGAGCTTCTCCTGATCGTCCTTATATTTTTCCTGAAGAGCGGCCGCCTTGGGCTGGATGGTCGTCATGCGCATGGTGGAGCGACGGCTCTTGAGGTTGAGCGGCATGACCACCAGCTTGATGAGAATGGTAAAGACGATGATCGTCAGCGCGTAATTGTTGATGAGCGTATGCAGCGCTTTGATAAGCGTCAGCAGCAGCGAATTGAGAAAACTCATGGACGAAACGTCCTCCTTGCATCAAGAATTGTCCTCGGCCTTCTTGCCGGAATGAACGGCCTTTCCCGCCGGGGGATAAACGACTTTTTTGTCAGCTGTTTTCGATTTTCGGTTTCGTTTCGGGGGCACGGGATCATAGAAGCTCCCCTTATAGAGGGGCTGGCAGCGCAGCAGCCGCCGGATGGCCAGATAACTGCCGTAAATCGCGCCGTGCCGCTCGATGGCCTGCATCGCGTAGGTGGAGCAGGTCGGCGTAAACGGACAGCAGGGCGCGTGCATCGGGCTGAGAAACCGCCGGTAAAAGCGGATCAGCGCCAGCAGCAGGCGCCTGATCACGGCTGAGCCGCCGCCTTTGCGGCAGGCTGCCGCCTGTTCTGCCCGTCCGGCAGAAGCAGGTTCTGTTTGCGCAGCAGATACTGCATGGAACGGCCCAGCTTCTCAAACTCCGCCTCGGCAGACGGCTGGCGGGCAATGAACACATACAGCCCCGGCTTCATATTGGGCAGCAGCGGCACGCATGCGGCGCGCAGACGGCGCTTGATGCGGTTGCGCTGCACGGCGCAGCCGAGCTTTTTGCCCACCGAGAAGCCTACCTTGAGTTCCGGGCCGCGCACATAGAGCAGCACCATTTCCCGCGCTCCGGCGGACGAACCCCGGCGATAGACATATTTGAACTGCGCGTTCTTTTTCAGGCTGTAAGTTCTTTGCAAATTAACAACGCTCTCCTCGGTTGACGCCAAAAACGGCAAATGAAAGAAAAAGGCCCGCTCCCGGTCTTTGCCGGGCCGGACCGAACGCTTTGGGATAAGCCCAAAACGGGTGCCGCCGATTGGCGGGCGCTGATTGTGAGTTCAATCAGACGGGATTGGAAACGGTCAGCTTCGCGCGGCCGCGGGCGCGGCGGCGGGCAAGAACCTTGCGGCCGTTCTTGGTGGACATACGGGAACGGAAGCCATGCACCTTCGCGCGCTGGCGCTTCTTGGGCTGATAAGTTCTGACAGACGATGCCATTGTTACACACTCCTATCATCAAGTGAATTTGAACAAATGTAGAATCGCGCCGCGGCAGGCGGCACGTTGTTCCATGCGAAAGCGATTATAGTATACTTCACCCGCCGCGTTGAAGTCAAGAAGAATTTCCTGTAAAAAGCGGATAAAACCATATTTTCCGCGAAATCCGGCTTCATCGGGCGTCAGACGCGGAAAAAGGCGGAACATCCCGCCTTTTTCCAAGTTTCCGCCCGAACCGTCAGGCTTTTCGTTTTTGACCAAGCAGCGCAAGCGCCGCCGTGCAGAGCGCGCAGAGCGCCAGCAGGCGCAGCGGCCTTGCGTCGTCCCCTGTCTTGGGCAGGTTCGACGTATCCGGCTTCGGGCTGACCTGAATTTCCGCCGTCAGCACCCGGCCGTCGTATGCGCCGCCCCGAAGCGCGACGGAAACCGTATGATTTCCTTCGCTGAGCCGATTGAGATAATCCCTGTGAATCGTCAGCAGGATGGAGCCGTTCTCCACGTCGTAATCCGCGCTGTCAAGCGGACTGCCGTCCACGGATACGGATTTGAAGTTCCCCGCGTCGAACCCGGAAATGCCTTCGCCGATATGCAGAATCAGGTTCTCCTGCGCCATATTTTCCATGTAGGCCGCGCTTCCGCGCATCCGAATTTTCGGATCGGGCGCCGGGGTCGGCGCAGGCGTGGCTGTCGGCGCAGCCGTCGGCGTGGCTGTCGGCGTAGCCGTCGGTGTCGCCGTCGGGGTTGGCGTCGGCGTCGCTGTCGGCGTGGCTGTCGGAGTCGGAGTTGCCGTCGGGGTTGGCGTCGGCGTCGGCGTGGGAGCCGCGATCGTGAAGCTGGTATTGTAACTCGTATTTACAGATAGAGAACGATTTACAACACCGCCAGCCGAAGGGTACAGCACATCGCCTTCCACATCCGTCACCCGGTAACGCCCCGGCTTCAACGTATAGGGAATCAGAATGCCCAGCTGATGCTCTATCATTTTTCCCTGCTCATTAAACCGCGCATACGAAATTGCAGGGTCCTGATCGATCGTTGGATTGGTCACCACCGTCGGTTCGTTGGTATCCTCGTTCGTGATTGTGAACGAAACGTTGCTCAGCGATACATCGTCTATGGTCATATCCGGTGACGGCGGATTTGCTGTCGCGTTCATCGCAAACAAAATCCGCAGCTGCCCGCTCCCGGGGCCCGGCTGCCCCGGCTCCACGCCGACGATGCTCAAATCCCCCTGCACACAGCCCGACAGCAGAAGCAAGGCCCCCAGCAGGAGGAGCGCAAGCGCCGCCCGTTTTCCTCTATTCTTCATGGCCTGACGTCCCTTCTTTGTTATAACCATATTTATCATATTCATTATAGCGGCCCATAACGCCGGTGTCAATCCAATTTCCGTTCATTTTTCTTTGCGCCCCGTTTTCGTTTTTCCGCTGTCTTGACTTTATCCCGCCAAACAGCGTATAATAAGGCCAAATTGGGGTTTTGCCATCGGGTTTCGCTGGCATGCCTTGCCGATTTCCGCGCGTGCGCGCGTTTTTCCATCCACTTTATAAGGAGGCGTATTCTTTTATGCGTCGTATTGGTGTTTTAACTTCCGGCGGAGATTCTCCGGGCATGAACGCCGCCGTCATGGCGGTTGCGAAATCCGCGCGCTACTATGGCATGTCCCTCATCGGCATCAAGCGCGGCTACAACGGCACGCTCTGCAAGAGCCACCACATCGAGGATGACATGGTCGAACTGGATCTGGATACCATTCTGGATATCGCCGACCAGCCGGGCACGTATCTGCGCACCGCGCGGTGTCTCGACTTCCTGCGCCCCGAAATGCGCGTACACGCGGCCAACAACATCCGCGAAATGGGCATCGAGGGCATCGTCGTCATCGGCGGCGACGGCTCGTATCACGGCGCGATGGGCCTGTGCGAGCTGGGCGTTCCCTGCGTGGGCATCCCCGGCACCATCGACAACGACCTGGCCTATACCGAGATGACGCTGGGCTATGACACCGCCGTCAACTCCTGCATCGACGATATCCGCGCCATCCGCGCGACCAGCCGCTCCCACGACCGTCCGGGCGTGGTGGAGGTCATGGGCCGCCACTGCGGCGATATCGCGCTGAAAGCCGCCGCCGGTTCCGGCGCGGAAATCTGCCTCGTGCCGGAGGTGCCGTGGTCGATTCAGGAAGCCGCCGACCGCCTCTCCCGTCTCATCGACATGGGCAACCCGCGCGCAACCGTCGTCGTCGCCGAGGGCGCGTGGGATTCCATGCAGCCCGCCGACTGGCGGCGCTACCTGATCGAGTCCGGCGTAAAGGGCATTCACGAAGACGACCCGATCAACACCGAAAAGCTCGCGCTGCTGCTCAAGCATAAATGCAAGTGCGAAGCGCGCCCAACCGTGCTCGGCTATACCCAGCGCGGCCGCACGCCGTCCGCTTACGACAGCTGGTTTGCCTTTGAAGCGGGCAACCTCGCCGTCAATCTGCTCCGCAACGGCATCGGTAATCAGGTCATCGGCATTAAGGATGGCCGCGTCTATTACCTGCCCATCGCCGAAGCCCTCAAGCAGAAGCGTGAGTTTAACCTTTCCCTGTATAATATGATCAATTCGCTGTAATCCGGGTATCGATGGGGCTGTTCATGTGCAACAGCCCCATTCTTATCCAAAGCGGCCTGAGGCCGCCCGCACTTCCGCCAAAGTCTGCAAGTCCCAACGTCTTGCGCACGCGGATCTTTTTATGCTGTTTCCCATAATTCAAAAAGCGGCCTGAGGCCGCCCGCGCTTCCGCCAAAGTCTGCAAGTCCCAACGTCTTGCGCACGCGGATCTTTTTATGCT
>ERZ809296.581-NODE-581-length-57567-cov-58.230839_pt1 | contig 57567 bp, 55 predicted proteins | sample MGYA00520511_ERZ809296 | MGnify/ENA primary metagenome ERZ809296 (study PRJEB31576, sample SAMEA3212662) | Homo sapiens | biome: human-gut; feature: human gut; material: fecal | place: Sweden | collected 2012 ...
AGGAATACGCCGCCGCCCGCGCCTCCACCCTCAACGCCCACTACACCAGCCCCACCGTTATCCGCGCCATTTACGACGCGGTGGAGAATATGGGCTTCCAGACCGGCAATATTCTGGAGCCAAGCATGGGCGTGGGCAACTTCTTCGGTATGCTGCCGGAGAGCATGAAAAGCAGCAGGCTCTACGGCGTGGAGCTGGACAGTATTACCGGTAGAATCGCAAAGCAGCTCTATCCAAAGGCGGATATTACCGTGGCCGGCTTTGAAACCACCGACCGGAAGGACTTCTTCGACCTCGCCGTGGGCAACGTGCCGTTTGGACAGTATCAGGTCAGCGACCGGGCTTTTGACAAGCTCGGTTTTTCCATCCACAACTACTTTTTTGCCAAGGCGCTGGAGCAGGTGCGTCCGGGCGGCGTGGTGGCCTTCGTCACCTCCCGCTACACCATGGACGCCAAGGACAGCGCCGCAAGGAAGTATATCGCCCAGCGCGCGGACTTCCTCGGCGCGATCCGCCTGCCCAACAATGCGTTCCGCGCCAACGCCGGTACGGATGTCGTTTCGGATATTATCTTTCTTCAAAAGCGGGACAGACCCATTGAGATCGAACCCGATTGGGTACACACGGGTATCTGGCGAAACCCGGGAGCGAACGCGGACGGCTTTGCCATCAATCAGTATTTCATCGACCACCCGGAGATGGTGCTGGGGCGGCAGACCTCGGAAAGCACGCAGTACGGCAGGCAGGACTTTACCGTTGCGCCCATCGAGGGCGCAGACCTTGCGGAGCAGCTCAGCGGCGCAATTCGGAATATCCGTGGAACCTACGCGGAAGCGGAGCTGCCCGATTTGGGCGAGGATGAGACCATCGTGGAGACCATTCCGGCAGACCCGAATGTGCGGAACTTCTCCTACACCGTGGTGGACGGGGAGCTGTACTACCGTCAGAACAGCATCATGACCAAGCCCGACTTCAACGCCACCGCAAAGGAGCGTGCCAAGGGCATGGTGGAGCTGCGGGACTGCGTGCAGAAGCTCATATCTGAGCAGATGGACGGCTTTATTTCGGATGAAACCATCCGGCAGACGCAGGCGGAGCTGAATACCCTCTACGACGGCTTCACCGCAAAGTATGGGCTTATTAACTCCCGCGCCAACGCCCTGGCCTTTGCCGAGGACAGCTCCTACTATCTGCTCTGCTCTCTGGAGGAGCTGGACGAGGACAAAAACCTCAAGCGCAAGGCAGATATGTTCACCAGGCGTACCATACGGGCGCACGAGGCCGTGACCAGCGTGGACACCGCTTCGGAGGCGCTGGCGCTGTCCATCTCCGAAAAAGCCTGCGTGGATATGGAGTATATGGCGCAGCTCACCGGCAAAAGCCAGGAGGAACTGATCGACGAGCTGAACGGCGTTATCTTCCTCGACCCTGTGCGCGGGGAGTGGCAGACGGCGGACGAATACCTCTCCGGCAACGTCCGGCAGAAGCTGCGGGAGGCGGAGCAGGCAGCGCAGGACAGCCCCGGCTATCTGCCCAACGTGGAAGCGCTGCGACAGGCGCAGCCCAGGGATCTGGACGCAAGCGAAATCGAGGTGCGGCTGGGCGCAACGTGGATCGACCCCTCGTATATCCGGGAGTTTATGTGGGAGACCTTTGAGACGCCTTTTTACCAACAGCGTATGATCGACGTGAACTATTCTTCATTTACGGCAGAGTGGAACATCAGGAACAAGAACGCGGTCAGTTACAGCAATATTGCCGCATATATGACTTACGGCACGGAGCGCGCAAACGCCTATAAGATTCTTGAAGATACCCTGAACCTGCGCGACGTGCGCATCTACGATACCAAGCACGATGCGGACGGCAGGGAGCGGCGCGTCCTCAACAGCAAGGAAACCACCCTCGCCCAGCAGAAGCAGCAGGCCATCCGGGACGCTTTCCGGGACTGGATATGGCGCGACCCCGACAGGCGGCATACTCTGGTCGCAAGGTACAACGAGCTGTTCAATTCCACCAGACCCCGCGAATACGACGGCAGCCACATCAACTTTGCGGGCATGAACCCGGAGATACGGCTGCGGGAGCACCAGCTCAACGCGGTCGCCCATGTGCTCTACGGCGGCAACACTCTCCTTGCCCACGAGGTGGGCGCGGGCAAGACCTTCGAGATGGTAGCCGCTGCCATGGAATCCAAGCGGCTGGGGCTATGCCACAAATCCCTCTTTGTCGTTCCCAACCACCTGACGGAGCAGTGGTCAGGCGAGTTCCTGCGGCTGTACCCCTCCGCCAACATCCTCGTTGCTACGAAAAAGGACTTCGAGCCGAAGAACCGCAAGAAGTTCTGCGCCCGCATCGCCACAGGCGAATACGACGCCGTTATCATCGGCCACTCGCAGTTTGAGAAGATACCCGTATCCATGGAGCGGCAGCAGCGGCTTTTGGCGGAGCAGATCTTTGAGGTGGAGGAAGGTCTGCGGGAGCTGAAAAGCCAGCGGGCGGAGCGGTTCACCATTAAGTCTCTGGAGCGCACCAAGCGCGGCCTTGAAGCCAAGCTCAAAAAGCTCCAGGACAGCTCCCGAAAGGACGATGTTGTGACCTTTGAGCAGCTGGGCGTAGACCGCCTGTATGTGGACGAGGCGCACAACTACAAGAATCTTTTTCTCTACACCAAGATGCGAAACGTGGCGGGGCTGTCCGCCACCGACGCCCAGAAATCCTCGGATATGCTGCTCAAGTGCCGGTATATCGACGAGATCACCGACAGCCGTGGCGTGGTATTCGCCACGGGCACGCCCGTCTCAAATTCCATGACCGAATTGTATACCATGATGCGCTATCTCCAGCACGACGCCATTCGCGGCAAGGGGCTTGCCCACTTCGACTGCTGGGCTTCCACCTTCGGAGAGACGCAGACCGCCATTGAGCTGGCTCCCGAGGGTACGGGCTACCGGGCGAGGACGCGCTTTGCCAAGTTCTTTAATCTGCCTGAGCTCATGACCCTGTTCAAGGAGGCGGCGGATATCAAGACCTCAGACCAGCTCAACCTGCCTACGCCCACACCCATCTATCACAACGAGGTGGCGCAGCCCACGGAGATACAGAAGCAGATGGTGCAGGAGCTGTCCGAACGCGCCGCAAGGGTACACGCCCAGCTTGTTGACCCCGGCACGGACAATATGCTCAAGATCACCTCGGACGGGCGCAAGCTGGGGCTTGACCAGCGCATCATCAACCCCGACCTGCCGGACGACCCGAACAGCAAGGTCAATCGCTGCGTGGACAACATCCTCCGCATCTGGCAGGACGGGCAGGCGGACAGGCTGACCCAGCTCGTGTTCTGCGATTTGTCCACCCCGAAAACCGGCGCGACCGGAGCGAAGGCGGCAAAGACGGCGGGCGGGAATCTGGACAGCCCGGAGCTTAACGCCGTCGAGCGGCTGATCGACAAGGAAAATCCCGACGAACCCGGCTTCACGGTATATGACGACATCCGGGAAAAGCTCATCGCCAGAGGAATACCCCGCGAGCAGATCGCATTCATCCATGAAGCCAACACCGAGACGCGGAAGAAGGAGCTGTTTGCAAAGGTGCGCTCCGGTCAGGTGCGTGTGCTCATGGGCAGCACCTTCAAAATGGGCGCGGGCATGAACGTGCAGGACAGGCTCGTGGCGCTCCACGACCTCGACTGCCCGTGGCGGCCGGGCGATCTGGAGCAGCGCAGCGGGCGCATCATCCGGCAGGGCAACCGCAACAAGGAGGTACACATCTACCGCTACGTCACGGAATCCACCTTCGACGCCTACCTCTGGCAGACGGTGGAAAATAAGCAGAAGTTCATCTCTCAGATCATGACCTCAAAATCCCCTGTTCGCTCCTGCGAGGACGTGGACGAGACCGCTCTTTCCTACGCCGAGATCAAGGCGCTGTGCGCCGGAGACAAGAGGATTAAAGAGAAGATGGACTTGGATGTGGATGTTGCCCGCCTGAAGCTCATGAAGGCCAGCCACCAGAGCCAGCAGTTCCGTCTGGAGGACAATCTGCTCAGGCATTTCCCCGAACAGATCCGGCAGAATGAGAGCTTCGTGGAGGGCTTCACCGCCGATATGCAGACGCTCGCCGGGCATCCGCACCCTGTGGACGGATTTGCGGGCATGGAGGTCAAGGGCGACCTTCTCACCGACAAGGACAACGCAGGCGCTGCCATTCTGGAAGCCTTCAAGGACGCAAAGGGCATGGAGCCCGTTCCCATCGGCAGCTACCGGGGCTTTGCCATGTCCCTGACCGTGGAGGACTTCGGGCGGGACTTTATTCTCACCCTCAAGGGCAGGATGAACCACCGCGTGACGCTGGGCAAGGACGCGCGGGGCAACCTCACCCGCATTGACAACGCCCTGAGCGCCATGCCGGACAGATTGCAGAATATCAGAAACACGCTGGATGCGCTCACCGCGCAGATGGAGACGGCAAAGGCGGAGCTGGGCAAGCCCTTCCCCCAGGAGGATAAGCTGCGGACAAAATCCGCGCGGCTTGCGGAGCTGAACGCCGAGCTGAACATCGACGACCGCACTCCCATGGAACAGATGGCGGAGGACGCGCCCGCCGTGCAGAGCGCAAAGGCGGAGCGTCCCTCCGTGCTGGCAAAGCTGAAAGCGCCTCTGTCCCAGCCCTGCGCCGAGGACAAAATCAAGCGCAGGGACAAGGAGGAACGATAAAAAACGGCGGCTCCGACGAAGAACGGATTTGTCGGAGCCGCTTCACTACAGCTTAATGAAAGGAAGGATTCACCAATATGAAGGATATTCCCGTTTACAGATTTCCCGCCGAGCACGCCCGTGAAAACGGCGAGCTGGAGCTTTACCGCGCCTCCAACAAGGCCAGCGCCGCCTGCAAGGAGGCCATTGAGAAGGCGATCTCCGAGCATTATTGCGATAACGTCCTGCACAGGGAAGCCGTTGCGCAGGTGGCGGAGCAGTTCGGGCATGAGCGCATTTTATATGTGCTGGCGATTACCATCCGGCAGAAGGATTGGGACGGGCGGTTCTCTGCGGACAACAAGCAATGGGCAAAGACCGTTCCCGTTGCGGAGAACCCCGACGCATGGGGGACGGATCGGAACTGCTATCTGGCGGTGAACAGCCACAGCGGGCTGGTTGACCTGTTTACCAAGCTGGCGCGGGAGGACGCAAGGGTGCATGAGCGCAGGCCCTCGGTGCTCGGCAGACTGAAAAACAGACCGCCCGAAGCGGCGGCGGAGGCCGTCAAAAAGACAAAGGAGCCGTCCCTGTGAGCGCGCAGTTCATGCGCCGGAGCATCCGCATCTCCGTTCGCCTGACGGAAGAGGAGCACCGGCTGCTAAAGGAAAAGATGGCGCGGATCGGCGTTACCAATCAGGAGGCGTTCCTGCGGAAGATGGCGCTGGACGGGCTGGTGATCAGGCTGGATTTGCCGGAGCTGAAGCAGATGATCTCGCTCCTGCGCTACACGAGCAACAACATCAACCAGATCGCCAAACGGCTCAACGAGAGCGGCAGAGCCTACGACACCGACCTTGCGGAGATTCTGGAAAAGCAGAAGCAGCTATGGGGACTTGCCAACAAAATTCTTATGAAGCTGTCCACCATTCAGTGAGCAGGCAGAAATATACGATAAACCCATGCTGCCGGCATCCTTGTTTTAGGGCAGCTCTTTCTGTATAATGAAATCAAAAAGGACGGAAAACGACTATGAAATTCATTTTGAAACTGCTGCTTGCGCCCCTTATGCTGGTTTTGTGGATCGTGGAATGGGCGCTCACGCTGGCGCTCAAGGCTTCCGCCGTGGTCTGTGTCATCGCCTCCGCCCTGTTTCTGCTTTCAGGCTTCTTTTACTTTGTGGACGGCAACGTGCAGAACGGCTGCATCTGTCTGGGCATTGCGTTTCTGCTATCCCCCTACGGACTGCACTATTTGGCGGTGAAGCTCACAGCGCGGTTTATCGGCATGAGAATACTGCTCAAGGAGCGAATCTACGGATAAACGGAATATGCGGAATGTGAAAAGGCGCAGGCTCCCTCCTGCGTCTTTTTCCATGGAGGGAATATGGCGACCACACGAATCATACCCATGCACTTAAACAAGGGCAAGACGCTGGCGCAGTGCCTTGCCGACCGGACGGAGTACGGCATGAACCCGGATAAGACCGAGGGCGGTGCGCTGATCTCCGCGTTCGCCTGCGAGCCGGAGACCGCCGTTTCCGAATTTGCCCTGTCCAAGCGGGAGTACCGGGAGCTGACCGGACGGGTGCAGGAAAGCGACGTCATCGCCTATCAGGTACGGCAGTCCTTTAAGCCCGGAGAGGTTACGCCGGAGGAGGCCAACCGCATCGGCTACGAATTTGCCAAGCGCTTCCTAAAGGGCCGGCACGCTTTCCTCGTCTGCACCCACACCGACAAAAAGCACATTCACAACCACATCTACTGGAACTCCACAGCGCTGGACTGTACGCGAAAGTTCAAGAACTTCATCGGGAGCTACCGCGCCGTCCGCAGGCTGTCCGACCTGATCTGCACCGAGCACCGGCTGTCCGTGGTGGAGAATCCGCAGAAACACGGGCTGAGCTACAACAAATGGCGCGGCGGTCACGACAAGCTCTCCAACCGCGATCTTCTGCGCATGGCGATAGACGCGGCGCTTGAAAAGCAGCCCCAGGATTTCGACGCGCTGCTGGCGCTTTTGAAGGCTTCCGGCTATTCCGTCGCCCGAAAGGGCAGGCTGTCGCTGCGGCACGAAAACCAGAAACAGAGCATCCGTCTGGATTCCCTGGGCGAGGGATACCCACTACTACGCCGAGCGCATCCACGGGCTGGAGCTTCCCGGCATGGTGCTGCTGGAGCAGATCAAGACCATCGACAAGCGGCGCGTGAAGAAGTACCTGGGCAGGATGACCCGGCAGCAGATGGATGAGATTGGGGAAGCCATCGAGGAAGCCCTCGGGTTGTATGTCCCCGAAGAAATGGAGGCCCCGTAATGAATCCCGTACTGACCATCGACCCGGAGTTCGAGGCGAAATGCCCGCCGCTGACCGAGGACGAGCTTTCCCAGCTGGAAGAAAACATCCTTGAGGAAGGGCTGGTGCTCATGCCCCTCATCGTCTGGAACGATACGATTGTAGACGGTCACAACCGCTACCGCATCGCGCAGGCGCATCCGGGCATCGGGTTCCGTACCCATGAAAAGCAGTTCAGCAACCGCTACGAGGCCCTTTCCTGGATTTGCAAGAACCAGCTCGGACGGCGAAATCTTACGCCGCAGCAGAAGAAATATCTGATCGGGCAGCGTTACGATGCAGAGAAACAAACACATGGAGGAGATCGGAAAAGCAATCTGCCAGAATCAAGTGGTCAAAATGACCACTTGATTGCAGCACAGAAAACAAGAGAGCGAATTGCTTCAGAGACAGGAACAAGTGAGAGCTAAGGAGGTAATCCATGCAGGAAAATCGGACAAAACCCGGCGAAAAAGCAAAACATGATCTGAACGAGAAAACGACCTATCGCTTCGGCAACAGGTCGTTTATTGTTGAACCGGTGTTCAAGGAGGAGACGCAGAACACATTGGGCTGCGTCCTTCTGCGCCTGATGAAATCGGAATCTGCTGGGGCGTAGTCCCAGGCGGCGGGGCATATCTCCGCCGCATACATGACAACAAGGCGAGACAGTGATATACTTGTTGTGGAATACAAGTGTTGCTGTTCGGCTGCCCGGAAAGGAGGACTGCATGAAACAGTCGAATAACAACAAAAAATCCCGTGACGTGACCGCCTTTCTGTATGAGAGGCTTTCCCGTGACGATAACATGGACGGCGAGAGCTACAGCATAGGGAATCAGAAAAAACTGCTCACCAAGGTAGCAAAGGAAAAAGGCTACACGAACCTGGTTCATTTTTTTGACGACGGCATCTCCGGTGTTACGATGGATCGTCCCGGCTTTGCCGATATGATTCAGCAGCTGGAGCAGGGAAAAGCGGCGGCCGTGTTTGTAAAAGACCTCAGTCGCCTGGGGCGTAATTACATCGAGGTCGGCAGACTGACCGAGGAGTTCTTCCCCAATCACGACATTCGGCTGGTCGCTGTTTCGGACAACATCGACACCGACGAAGGTGAAAACGAGTTGGCTCCCATCCGCAATCTTTTCAACGAATGGTATGCGCGCGACATCAGCAAGAAGCGGCGCATCAGCAACAAGATCAAGGGCAATGCCGGTGAACCCATGGGGCAGCCTCCTTACGGGTACGTCAAAGACCCTGAGAACCCCAAACGCTGGATCGTGGACGAGGAAGCGGCGCGGGTCGTGCGGCGGATTTACCGCATGACGCTGGAAGGGGTCGGAACGGAGCAGATTGCCGCGAAGCTTGAAGAGGACGGTATCCTGACCCCGCGCGCTTACTGGCACTCCAAGGGAATCAATCGCCCAGGCAAGGTCAAGGATCTGCCGCCCACCCATTGGAACAGCTCCAGCGTCATAAAGATGCTTTCCGTGCAGGAGTATTGCGGGGACATTCTCAACTTCAAGACCTATTCCAAGTCATACAAGAACAAGAAGCGACTGGAGAATGACCGTGAGAACTGGGCGATTTTCAAGGATGTGCATGAGCCGATCATTGAGCGAGCCGTCTTTGAACAGGTGCAGCAAAAGCGCGGCAAGATGAGAAAGCGTCAAGCGAAGGACGGCGAAAGGAGCATGTTTTCCGGGCTTCTGGTCTGCGCCGACTGCGGGAGCAACCTTCATTTTCATTTCAATCAGGGAAACCCGGAGATCAAGTATTTCAACTGCTCCAACTACAAGGGCAATCGCGGCACCTGCGGCTCCACGCACTATGTCAGAGTGGACTTTCTGGAGCAGGTCGTTCTCGGCGAAATCCGTCGTCTGACGAAGTATGCCGGCCTTTACGAGGACGATTTTCTCAAGGAAGTGATCGGTCACTCCCGGCAGGCGGAGGAAACGGAGCGCAGACTGAAGGAGAAGGAGCTGAAATCACTCCTTGCCCGCGACGATGAACTGGACGGCCTGTTCGAGCGCATCTATGAGGACAATGTTTCCGGCAAGCTCAGCGACGACCGCTTTGCGAAGATGTCCCGCCGCTATGAGGAGGAACAGAAGGAGCTTTCGGAGAAAATAAAAAAGCTCCGTTCCGAGATCGAGAAGCAGAGCAGCCGCGCAACCTCAACGGATATGTTCGTGTCCATCGTCCGCAAATACACCCGCGCCAGAAAGCTCACGCCGCGGATGCTCAACGAACTGGTGGAGAAAATCGAGGTCTACAACGCCGAGAAGATCGACGGCGAATGGGTACAGCGGCTTCGCATTCACTACAACTGCGTGGGGGAAATGAACATTCCCAACGAACCGGCACTGCCCATCCCGGCCGTCACCGTCAACACCAGAAAAGGCGTGTTCGTGAGCTACACGACAGACGACAGACCTGCTGTTTGAGCAGAAAAAAAGCGAGTGTCCTCACAGCTTTTCAAATGCTGTAAGAACACTCGCCATGGTGCCGGTGGTGGGACTCGAACCCACACGGAGTCGCCCCCGGCGGATTTTGAATCCGCTACGTCTACCATTCCATCACACCGGCATGTGACCCGAGTATTATACCGTATTTTCATTCCAAATGCAAGACAAAAATTGCGGCCCCGCCGGGGGCCGCAATTTGGCTTGTCAGAACGGACTTACTGCTTCGTCCACTGGACGGGCAGCTCTACATGGAGGTCGTCCAGATTATCAAAGAGCTCATAGCTGCCGCCGGTCCACTGCATGGTGCCGCCGGACAGGGTGTATTCGGCGCAGCTGTCATCGCTGAAGGTGTCTGCCTTATCGCTGAGATACAGCTTGCCCTTGGCTGCCCGGAAATAGCCGGACTCATTTTCATCCGCCAGGCCGTCCATCATCTGGTCCACGTCTATCGAGGCGTCCATCATCTGCTGCACATATTCCTCCACGGTGACGCCCTCGGCCGCCATGGCCTCGTCAATGTCGGCCCGGTTCATGCCCTGATCCTCCAGCTGCTGATAGATCATCTCCACCGCCGCAGGGATCAGCGCGTCAATGTAGGTCTGGAGGGAGGTTTTCAGGGCGTCCCGATCCACGTTCAGCGTATAGGTGCCGTCCTCGTTCAGCTTCAGCACAAACACCATCTCCATGGTGGCGTCCGTGGCCAGGTCCATCCCGGCCCCCTGGTTGACGCCCTCCTGGAACATCTCCGTCATGTCGCAATTCCATTTCCAGGTGCCCGCCACCTGGGCGTTGTCGTCGCCGCTGCACGCCGTCAGGCTCAGGGCCATCATCAGCGTCAGCAGCACAGCAATGATGCGTTTCATACTCTTTCTCCTTTATTCATCTTTCTTCCTGGCCGTTCAGACCATGTCCAGTTTACACAATTTTAACTGTTATGTCAATCATATTTTTCCTGTTTTCCATTAAAATCAAAAAAACCGGGGGAGAACGGCCCTCTATTGGAAGAATCTGCCGGAAAAGCCAAATTACCTATTGACTTGGTAGTTAATTTCGGTTATACTCCAATTACAAACCAAACCGATAGGTAATTCAAGCCTGAAACAGGGAGGAATATACAAATGACTGTTTACGCAGATAACGCGGCCACCACCAGGATGAGCCGGACGGCCCTGGACGCCATGCTCCCCGCCATGGAGGAGAACTACGGCAACCCCTCCAGCCTGCACAGCGTGGGCCAGCGGGCGGCGGAGCTGCTGATGAAGAGCCGCGAGACCGTGGCCCGGTGCCTGAACTGCCAGCCCCGTGAGATCATCTTCACCTCCGGCGGCAGCGAGGCCGACAACCAGGCCCTGCTTTCCGCCGCCGCCATCGGCCGCCGCAAGGGCAAGATGCACATCATCTCCACCGCCTTCGAGCACCACGCCATTCTCCACACCCTGAAGAAGCTGGAGAAGGAGGGCTTCCAGGTGGAGCTGCTGCCGGTTCACGAAAACGGCATGGTCTCCGCCCGGCAGGTGGCCGACGCCATCCGGGAGGACACCTGCCTGGTGACCGTCATGTTCGCCAACAACGAGATCGGCAGCATCCTGCCCATTGAGGAGATCGGCGCCGTATGCCGGGAAAAGGGCGTGCTGTTCCACACCGACGCCGTTCAGGCGGCGGGTCACCTGCCCATCGACGTCCAGGCCCAGCACATTGATATGCTGAGCCTCTCCGGCCACAAGTTCCACGGCCCCAAGGGCGTGGGCGCCCTGTATGTCCGGGGCGGCATCCCCCTGGTGAACGTCATCGAGGGCGGCGCCCAGGAGCGGGGCAAGCGGGCCGGTACGGAGAATGTCCCCGGCATCGCCGGTATGGCCGCCGCCCTGGAGGATGCCTGCGCCCACATGGAGGAAAACCGCGTGAAGGTCACGGCCCTGCGGGACCGGCTGATCCAGGGCCTGTCCAAGATTCCCCACAGCGCCGTCAACGGCGACCTGGAGCACCGTCTGCCCGGCAACGTGAACCTCTGCTTCGAGGGCATCGAGGGCGAGTCCCTGCTTCTGCTGCTGGACGCCGCAGGCATCTGCGCCTCCTCCGGCTCCGCCTGCACCTCCGGCTCCCTGGACCCCAGCCATGTGCTGCTGGCCATCGGCCGGCCCCACGAGGTGGCCCACGGCTCCCTGCGGCTGAGCCTGTGCGAGTGGAACACCCAGGAGGAGGTGGACCACATCCTGCGGGAGGTTCCCCGGGTGGTGGAGTACCTGCGGTCCATGTCCCCGGTGTGGAAGGACCTGGAATCCGGTAAGAAAGCATTCATGCTGTGACAACGAAAGGAGCGTTTTGAATATGGCACTGTATAGCGATATCGTGATGGATCATTTCATGCACCCCCGCAACGTGGGTGAGATCGAGAACCCCGACGGCGTGGGCCAGGTGGGTAACGCCAAGTGCGGCGACATTATGAAGATGTACCTGAAAATCCGGGACAACGTCATCCAGGACGTGAAGTTCGAGACCTTCGGCTGCGGCAGCGCCATCGCCTCGTCCTCCATGGCCACCGAGATGATCAAGGGCAAGACCATCGACGAGGCCCTGGCCGTTACCAACCGCCAGGTGGTGGACGCCCTGGGCGGTCTGCCCGCTCACAAGCTCCACTGCTCCGTGCTGGCGGAGGAGTCCATCAAGTCCGCCATCAAGGACTACTATGACCGCCACGGCATCGAGTATGACCACAGCAAGTTCCCGGAGGACTGCGGCTCCTGCGAAAGCTGCCGGATGGTGTAACATGGTCATTTCCAGCAAGGGCCGCTATGCCCTGCGGGTGATGGTGGACCTGGCGGAGCACGGCGGCGACGGCTACGTCTCCATGCGGGACGTGGCCCGGCGTCAGGAGATCTCCGACAAATACGCCGGCCAGATCATGACCCTGCTGAGCCGGGCGGGACTGGTGGACGGCGTCACCGGCAAGGGCGGCGGCTATCGCCTGACCCGCAGGCCGGAGGAGTACCCCCTGGGGGAGATTCTCCGCCTGACGGAGGGCTCCCTGGCCCCGGTGGCCTGCCTGGAGGAGGGGGCCCACCCCTGTGACCGGGCGGCCCGCTGCCGGACCCTGCCGGTGTGGAACCGCCTGGGCCAGCTCATCGGCGACTATCTGGACAGCGTGACCCTGCGGGACCTTCTGATACCACAGGAATCCCAAGAATAACCCCCGCGCCGGACCTTTGGCTTGCCAAAGGTCCGGCGCGTATGCTATACTGGATAAAAATCCCGCCGCAACCTGAGGTTTCCTGCCGTTTTCCGGGGAAATGCCCCGGCGCAACCTGAGGTTGGTGGATTTTATCCCCGGCGGGGCGTACAATGGGACCATACAGACGGGGCATCCCCCGAAAAAAGGAGGCACGCGCCATGTTCGACAGCTTTTTCTCCGGCGACGGATTCATTTCCATCTTCTTCCTGCTTTTCATCGTGGCCTTTGTGGCGATCCTGGGCATGATCCTGGTGACGTTTGTCCGGGAGCTGTCCCAGCGGAACAGGAACAACCATTCCCCCCGGCTGACGGTGGAGGCCACAGTGGTGGCCAAGCGCCAGAGCTTCTCCTCCCACCGCAGCGGCGGTGAGATGCACACCACCACCTCCACCCGGTATTTCGCCACCTTCCAGGTGGAAAGCGGCGACCGCATGGAGCTGCAGATGAGCGGCCAGGACTACGGTATGCTGGTGGAGGGGGACCGGGGCCGCCTGACCTTCCAGGGGACTCGGTATCTGGATTTTCAGCGGATGTGATATAAAGGAGGACACGCCATGGCAACGGTACACTGCAAGGCCTGCGGAAAGAGCTATAACTACGAGAAAAACGGCTGCTGCCCGGAGTGCGGGGCCTATAACCGCCCGCCCCGGCGGGAGCGGGTAGACGCCGACGGCACGGTGCACCACCTGACGGGGCAGGAGCGCCGTTCCGTCCCCCGTGGGGGCAAGGTGTGCTTCGAGAAGAAGGAGTGCCACGAGAAGAAGGTCTGCTTTGAGGATGAGGCCCGCCAGGTCCGGGAAAAGCTGAATAACCTCAGCGGCCCGGCCCGTCAGGTGAGCCTGGTGGGGGTGCTGGTGGCGGGGCTGATCATCCTGTCCCTGGTCAGCTCCATCGTCTCCAGCTGTCAGGTCCGCCACACGGATTATTCCGTCGACCCGGTCACCCCCGCCACCCAGGAACCGGCGGTGGCCCGGGAATGGCTGGACTGGGATACCTGGCAGGGAGGCCGGGTGGGCCTGTTGGGCGCGTCCTATGAGGACGGCGTCCTCCAGGTGGAGCTGGAGATCCACCGGGACCCCGGGGACGTGCTGCTGGACGACCTCCAGCTTTACTGCGTGGACGAGGATGGCCAGGAGCTGACCCTGCCGCCCTTCAAGGGCAGCTGCCAGGAACGGTACTGGACCCTGCATTTTGACCTGTCCGCCGACTGGTACGACAACCTTCAGTATGTGGAGCTGCGGCTGCTGAATCCGGACGGGACCCAGGATGGATTTCTCCTTCTGCTATACCAGGACACGAACGTTTTGACAGGCTGAATGGGCTGACCCGGCCCGCTGAGGGCAGCGGGCCCTACGAAGCGCCTGTCGATAGAACACCCGTAGGGCGGGGCCCGTGTGCTCCGCCTTTTTGCGCCCCGGGCCACCGGGGACGTCGGCCCCTACTTGGCTCTCCCTCCGGGAGAGCTGTCACCGAAGGTGACTGAGAGGGCCTGTAGGGACGTGATATGGCGCTTTCGTAGGGCGGGGCCCGTGTCTGCCCACCGTCGTGCTAGCCGACTGGCAGGCATTGTCATGCCCGCCAGCCGGGGCACTTCCTCGAAATCGCCTCGCTTCATCCGCCACCGGCGGCGCTTCGGCGATTTCCCCGCCTTTTTGTGCCCCGGGCCGCCGGGCCTCCGACTGCATCAAGTGCGGCAAGTGCGAAAAGGCCTGTCCCCAGCACCTGCCCATCCGCCAGCTGCTGGAGCAGGTGTCCCAGGAGTTCGACAAGGCCCGATAAACCCCATCTCTGAAAAAAGACTGCGGCTCACCACCGCAGTCTTTTTCTATGGAATTCTGCGGATTGCCCGCCCGACAGGATGTTCTGCCGTTAACGCTCCGCAGGGGCGCGGGCTCCGCCCCGCCCACCGGTCCGTTGCTTTTGGGTCGGGTAAAACCCGGCCCCTACAGGCAAACTGTCGATAGAACATTCGTAGGGGCGGACGACTCTGTCTGCCCCTTATTTGGCCCCGCCTGCACACGCCGGACTTTCGTACAGCTTCCCGTGCACGAAATAGTTGTACGACCGGCATCCCCCGGCGCACCACGGCCCCATCCGGCACCGGGCGCATTGCCCCGTCAGCATCTCCCGCCGGAACTGCCGGTTGTACGCAAAGGCCCCCGGGTCCTCCCAGATATCCCGCAGCCTCCGCTGCCGCAGGTTCCCCTCGTTGAACCGCTCATCGTACAGCGACTCGCACCCCCGCACGTTGCCCGCGCTGTCGATGCCTATGGCGGAGATACCCGCCCTGCACCCCTGGAAGCAGGCCCCATCGGCCCCCCGCAGGCGCAGCTCCTCATCCGTAAAATACCCCACGTTGTCGGCCGCCCCCAGCATAAACGGCGCTTCCGCCCGGTGCCGCATCACGAAAGCGATGACCTCCGCCGGGTCGATGCGCCAGTCCAGCCCCCGGGCGGCGCTGCCCATAGGCGAGCACGCCTGCAGCTGCCACGCCCCGATGCCGGACCCCTCCAGCACCCGGTACAGCTCCTCCAGCCGCCCCATGCAGTCCCGCCGCAGCGTGGAGATCACCGACACCGGCATCCCCGCTGCCGTCAGCGCCCGGACGGCCTCCATGGCCCGCTTAAAGCTCCCGGCCTGCCGCCCGGCGTCATGCACGTCCTCCGGCCCGTCGATGGACACCGCCACCGACGATACGCCAGCCTGCTTCAGCTGCTCCAGCACCTCCGGCGACATCAGGTACCCGTTGGTGATCACGTCCACCCGGACGCCCAGCCCGGTCAGCCGCCCGGCGATCTGCGCCCAGTCCCGCCGCAGGAACACCTCGCCCCCGATCAGCGACACCCTCCGGCAGCCCAGGTCCGCCAGCTGCTCCGCCGCGTCCATACACTCCGCCGTGGACAGCTCGTCCGCCCTGGCCCGCCCCCCGGCGGACCCGCAGTACCTGCACCCGAAGCAACACGCCAGCGTCAGCTCCCACACGCAGCTCGTAAGCCGGAACCCGCTCATTTCTCTTCCTTGATCACCGGCGCGGCATACACCGCCATGATGGGCGGCTCCTTCCGGTCCTTGCCCCCCGGCCTTTTCAGCGGCTTATCCTGCATCAGCCGCTCCAGCGCCTCCCTGGGGTCCTCCTGGGGATACCCGCTCTGCTTCTTCTCGTTCATGGCCAAAAACCTCCTCATCTGTTGGTTATCCCCCTCATTATACCACCCCCGCCCCCCTCCGTCCACCCCGGTTTCCCCAGAATACACTTGCATTCGACACTCCTTTGTGATATAATGCCAAGCGGCGTAAAAATATCGCAAACAAGTCCCAAAACCTCTTGCAAACGATATCGGAATGGTGTACAATGGATACCATCCAAAATTATCCCCGCAAAACCCAAGTCAATTGGGGCCGCCCGGCCCCCAAAATAAACGAAATGGGAGGAATGAGAAAATGAAAACATGGAAACGGGCGTTGGCACTCGTGCTGGCGCTGGTCATGGCCCTGTCTCTGGTGGCCCTGCCATCGTTTGCCGAAGGCGACGATGGCCGGGACAAGTACAACGTAATTATCAATTAAGTTTTTGCAGACGGCCAGACCGCCGCCCCGTCCTGGACGGCTACCATCGCGGCTGGCAGTGACCTGGACCGTACCGTCACCAGCCCGGCTGTGGTGGGTTACACCGCTGACCAGGCCGAGGTTCATGTGGATGTCAAAAACATTCAGAACGACAAGATTTACAAAGTCACCTACAAGCCTGCTGAAGTCGAGTTCACGGTGAAGCATTATTGGCAGAACCTGAATGATGACGAATACACCCTGCATGAGACTGTGTACAAGAGGGGCTTCACAAAGTCTCCGGTGGGTGAGAGCCTGGCCGTGGACTACCCCGGCTTCACCGCCCTGCTGTACGACACCACCACTGAGATCGCAGCCGATGGCAGCACCGTGGTGGAGATCAAATACGACCGCAATTACTTTCTGCTCAGCCTGGACCTGGCTGGCGGCTGGGGCGCGGAGCCCATCTATGCCCGCTATGGCACGCCTGTCAAGGTGACGGACCCCACCAAGCCTGGCTACACCTTCGGTGGATGGAATCCTGCTTTGCCGGGCACCATCACTGGGGATTCTACCCATGTGGCGCAATGGAACGCCGGCACCGCCAATTACACTGTTCAGTATTGGCAGGAGAATGCCGATGACGACGGCTATAGCCTTGCCCGCAAGTCCAACAACCCCGATGAGCCGGATGTGGAGATCAAGACCGGTACTGTTGGTACCAAGGTCAGCGGCTCCGATGCCAGAAGGTATGAGGGTTTCACCTACAACGGCGACAAGACCGACACCAACGTCGAGATCAAGGGCGACGGCTCTACCGTGGTCAACGTCTACTACAAGCGGAACGTTTACACGGTGCGCTTTTATGATAGCTATCGCATGAGAGACAGGGACGAGTACACTTCTCTCCGAATTACGGCTAAATACGGCGCCAATATCAACGACAAATGGCCTACCTACGATGAGAGTAGTACCTGGTATGTTGATTCGAACACATATCAGTGTAACATCTTCACCATGCCCTTGAACGGTGCTAAATTCTATGGGCCTAAGACCTCGAGACATAGCCAGACGGCTTACTACTATGTCCAGGTGCTCCCCGGTGAAACCGGAACGGTGACGAAGGATGGCGTGTCTTATAAGCTGGATCATAAGGATGTTTCTGCCACTAACGGTGCCACAGTGTCCAAAGAAGACCAGTACGCTATGACGGGCTTCACCTTTGATTCCGGCACCCAAATTGGCAGTAGCTACAGCAACGCCAAGTTCTACTACACCCGTAACCAGTATAACCTGACCTTCAATGACAATTACGGCAGCACGGTTACGGATACCCTCTATTACCAGCAGCCCCTGAATGCTTCCGCGCATTATCAGGATGGCTATGAACCCAACTATCCCGCAGCCCTGCCTGTCGGCGCGTATACCTTCGGCGGCTGGTATAAGGACCCCGGCTGCACCGATCCCGTGGATTGGAATTCCACCATGCCTGCGCAGAACCAGGTCGTCTATGCCAAGTGGACGCCTGTGGTGTTCCAGGTCACCTATGCCAAGAACGAGAATGAGACGCCCGAGCATCAGGAGAGCGTCAACTACGGTGAACGGGCCAAGGGCTATACGACGGACAACGGTTTGTACACATTCGTTGGCTGGTTCTATAGAGATGCCGATGGCACGGAGCATGCCTTTGATCCTGCCTCCATGCCTGTCACCAAGAACATGGCCCTCTATGCCAAGTGGCGGTCCAACGTGCTGGTGCCGTACACCATCAGATACACGCTGGCGGATGGCACGGTGATTGCCGCCGAAACAACGGGCTCTGCCCTGGCTGGCACCACCAAGACCTTCAATGCGAAAGCTGGCACGGAGCTCAACGAGGGCTATCAGACTGGTTACTTCCCCAACGTCGGTAGCCACTCCATCACCATGGACATCAACGGCAACAATGTGTTTACCTTTGTTTATGTCCAGAGAGACAATGTGCCTTACTTGGTCACCGTTCGCTACTGGCAGCAGAATGCGGAAGGCGGCGGATACACCATGATCGAAGAGACCACGGAGACCGTGGCCAAGGGACTTTCGTACACCGCTGAGAAGAAGGAGTACGACGGCTTTGCTTATGAACGCGCTGTTGCGGAAGTGAACGGCAGTGTAAAGAAGGAGTATACGGCAGCTGAGGATGTGACCTACACGGTTCCTGAGGATGGCCTGCTGGTTCTGAACCTCTATTATGTCCGCCAGATGTACAGCTATGAGTTCCGCTTTGTGGATGACCTGACGGGCAACTCTGCAGCACCCTCGGTAACCGGTAGCGCACGCTTTGGCTCCGTGGTGCCGCAGCAGTATAAGAACCTGGAAGCTGACGGCTATGTGCTGGCAGACGGCCAGGCCGAGAATGCGCAGATCACCATCACCAAGGAAAACGACAAAAATGTCTACACCTTCCACTATATGCCCTTCTTCAACGTGGTGGAAGTGAAGAATGGTAACAATGATACCGCGCAGCGCATCACTATGACCAACCAGCATATGGATATGGCTCTGGGCGGCTTCAGCCTCACCGACATGGTCCCCGAAGGCTACCTCTATGGCGGCGCTTTCGAGGCTAACCATACCACCCCCATCGAGTTTGAAGCTCGCCAGTCCGGCCTCCGGTTTGTCCCCACCCGCGGCCAGACCTACTATATCTGGGAAGTCAGGCAGGACTATCTGCACCCCTTCTATTATCGTATCTGGAAGCCGGTTGAGGGTGGCGAACAGACCGTGAGCCACCTGTATATGATGGCCCCCCTGGATCGCCTTCTGTACAGCGCCGCTGGCTTCACCCTGGAGAACGGCGAAGACACGGTTGACTACCCCGTCCAGAGGCATGGCAAGGATGTTGCCTATGGCACCGTTCAGGTCGACAAGATGGACCAGTTCTACCAGCGTGTGTACGTCTGCGTGGAAAATGGCCAGGTGAAGATCAAGTCTACCAAAGACGAGACCTTCAAGGACTATAAGGAGGGCTACATTGCCTTCACCGAAATCGATGCGACCGACTTTGACGCACTCATCAAGGATCGCAAAACGATCGAGTACACGCCTTATTGGGTCACCCTGGACGGCGTCAAGGTCACCAGCGTGGATACCAAGGAGTGCAGCTACACAGGCGGAAGCACGATCAATACGAAAAATATCCCTCATAAGAGTGAAATGACCTTCAACGCCGGTGAAGCCACCACCCTGGTTGCCATGTCCTTCGTGCCCGTGCTCACGGTGGGCGACACCGACAAGGATCAGATCACAGTCACCATCCATGAAAACGGCGATGTCCGCACGGTGGACGTGCAGCCCGGTGACCTGACCGGGGAGCTGGCCTATACCGAAGTGGCCGGAAAGCTCTTCGCGGGCTTCTTCCAGGATGAGGCCTGCACCGTGCCCGCTGATTTCTCCGACGTGCAGGAAGACATCACGGTTTACGCCAAGTACGTCAGCGATTCCTATCTCCAGGTGAAGTATACCGATAAGGGTCTGTTCCGTGTAACGGGCGTCAACCTGTTCTCCGCTGTCAGCAGCGGGAGCGACTTTGCCGAGGTTGGCATCCTGGTCAATGACCAGCCCATCGACACCCGTTGCGCCAGGCGCTATCTGATTTTCCAGACGGCCCGCACCATGTTCGGCCTCAGAAAGTCTGACCAGCTGGTCATCGGTGAGTACAGCCTCCGTAATGCCGAAAGCGGTACCCAGCTGGTGGTCACTCCCTATTGGGTGACGCTGGATGGCACCACCGTCACCGGTACCCAGCGTACCCTGACGTATACCACTCGCGGCATCCGTGGCTAAGGAAAGGAGACCAAAATGAATTATTTCGATCCTGAACTGCGGCCTGTTTTTGGAGTCGATGGTGATATCACGATTCCCACTCCGTCCTCGGAGGGCGAAGTTGGCGACAGCATCGGCAACGGTCTTTATCGTGTCACCCTCCCCGATGGCACCCAGGTCATCGTGGACCAGTACGGCAACATCATTGGCTGAGCAAACCCCAGGCTGAGCAAAAACCCCAAGCGGGGGGATGGCATCCCATCCCCCCGCTTTCTTCCATCCCCCCTCCTGGCTCTCCCTCTGGGAGAGATGTCACCGAAGGCGACTGAGAGGGCCTGTAGGGCGGGGCCCATGTGCCCCGCCGGTTGTTACCTGCATCCCCCGCCCCCACGGACTTGGCTCTCCCTCTGGGAGAGCTGTCACCGAAGGTGACTGAGAGGGCCCCAACCACCCCAACCACCCACACCCCCCAAAAATAACGCTTATGAAATTTCGTCTCAACCTGGCCGGCGTCCCTGTGGACGTCACCACCCAATACGATGAATACTATCCGTATTTTTTTCCCTACCTGGAAAAAAATACCGGGACGTCCCCCCTTATCCCGCCTTGTCCCGCCAATGACCGGGACATTCCCGCCGTGGAAATTTCCCCCCAGCGTCTCCAAAAGGCTTCCAGCATTTACCAGCCAAATTCCCCCGCGTATTATGTGGAATATATGGAACTCTGCCCTGCCATCTCCTCTGCCATCACGGTTTTCAACCGCATCGTGTTCCACGCGGTTTCCTTTATCTGGAAGGACCTGGCCTGGCTGGTCACCGCCCCCAGCGGCACCGGCAAGTCCACCCACTATTGTCTCTGGAAACTCCTCTGTCCCGATGAAATTCAGATCATAAATGGGGATAAACCCATTGTATATATAGAAAATGACGAAGTATTCGTCACAACTTCTCCCTGGACAGGCAAAGAGAACATGTCTCAACGCCTGACCGCTAAATTAGGCGGAATTATTGTCTTGGAACAGTCCGATTCCAACGAAATCACACGCCTGACCGTTCACGAATCCGCCGGAAAAGTCTTTTCCCAGTTCCTTTTTGACTGTAATACCGAACAGGAAGCAAAAACTGCCTGCCGTATCGCAGAAAAAATGCTGAAAACGCCGGTTTGGCTCCTGAAAAACCGCGGCGATATCGAATCTGCCAAATTGTGCCGGAAAACCCTGAAAACCTACCTGGAATCCCCTGATTTCCACTGACTGCATATAAACGCAAAATAGTTCTCAAAAATGGTGATTTATTATGAAATATACCGTCATTCCCGGCGTAATTCTTACGAAAATATGCGATGAAGATTTCCTGGTGGCCACCGGCTCCGCCCGCGGCCGCGTCCCGTATGTCGAGGGGATCAATTCCACTGGCGCTTACTTTTTCTCAAAAATTCTTGATGGGTTTTCCACAGAAGAAATTATAAAAGATGCTGTAAAATTATATGAAACGCCGGAAGAGGTCATTGCGCCCTCCTTTGAGCGCTTTATAGAGTCCCTCCTCCGCTCCGGCTATCTTGAAAAAAGTGAATTGTGAAATAACAATCATTCCTTGACGGGAAAATAAATATTTGATACAATAACAAAGCTTCAAATCAAATATTTATACAAAAAGGAGAAGAATCATGGAACGCGAAAAGCTGGGGTCCCGCCTGGGCTTCATCCTGCTGTCCGCCGGGTGCGCCATTGGCTGCGGAAATGTCTGGAAATTTCCCTGGATGTGCGGCCAATACGGTGGCGGCGGCTTCGTTTTGCTCTATTTTTTCTGCCTGGTGATTTTGGGCCTGCCGATCATGATTATGGAGTTCAGCGTGGGCCGGGCGGCACAGGCGAGCCCCATCAAAATGTATCAAAAACTGGAGAAAAAGGGCCAGAAATGGCACATTCATGGGTATGTTTCGTTCTTTGGGAGCGTGGCCCTGATGGCGTTTTACACGGTGGTCACCGGGTGGATCGTGTATTATTTTGTGCGGTTTCTGACGGGAAATATCCAGGATCTGGGATTTTCGTCCATGATTACAAACCCGGGGGTCAACGTGACCTATCTGGCGGTGACGGTGGTGCTGGCCTTCGGCATCCTGTGCTTCGGGCTGCAGGGCGGCCTGGAGCGGGTCACCAAATATATGATGATGCTGCTTCTGGTGCTGATGCTGGTGCTGGCGGTGCACAGCTTCACCCTGTCCGGTGCGGCGGAGGGGCTGCGGTTCTATCTGGTGCCGGACCTGTCCAAAATCAACGGCAGCGTGGTGGTGGGGGCCATGAACCAGGCCTTCTTCACCCTATCCGTGGGCATGGGTGCCATGGCTATTTTCGGCAGCTACATCGGAAAAGAGCGCTCCCTGATGGGGGAGTCGGTGCACATCATCGTGCTGGACACCTTTGTGGCGGTGGTGGCGGGACTGATCATGTTCCCGGCCTGCTTCACCTATGGGGTGGAGGTCAATGCCGGCCCCAGCCTGCTGTTTGACACCATGGCCACCGTGTTCAACCACATGGAGGGCGGACGCTGGTGGGGAACCCTGTTCTTCCTGTTTATGGTGTTCGCGGCCCTGTCCACGGTGCTGGCGGTGTGCGAGGAGATACTGGCCATGGTGCGGGATCTTACCGGATGGAGCCGCCCGGTAGGGTGCCTGGTCTGCGGCGGGGGGATCTTTCTGGTGGCGCTGACCACGGCCCTGGGTTACAGCGTGCTGCACTTCCAGCCCTTTGCAGAGGGCACCGCCTGGTTGGACCTGTGGGATTTCCTGGTGTCCAACAATATTCTGCCCCTGGGATCCCTGGTGCTTGCCCTGTTCTGCTGCAACAAGTTCGGCTGGGGATGGGACAGCTTCCTGCTGGAGGCCAACGCCGGCCGGGGCCTGAAGGTCCGCCCGTGGATGAAGCCGCTGTTCCGGTATGTGGTCCCGGCGGCCATCCTGTTCATCTACGTCTATGGCATGGCGACTTTCCAGTGGAAGTGACGTGAGCATAAGAAAAGGAGAGGCAAGTGCGGGTGGTCGTAAGACAGTTTCAGTCCCGGCAGTAATGTCTGCTGGGCTTGTTCTTGCATATATTAAAGCCAGATGATAGAATTAAACAAATCAATAAGTCGGAATAATAAGGTGGGTAAGGTCTAACATGCCAACAATTCAGTTAAAGACGATGACGCGAGAACTATGTCACGAACTGTACAAGCATTGGACGAATGATGCGTCTATCTATATGGATATGCACCTGTTTCAGCCCTATGTTTATGACGAAGCTGCGGTAAATCGATATTTTGATATGAAGGGGCAGGATGCTTCACGCAGACTGTTTGCGATCATGCTTGGAGATAAGGTGATCGGGGAATTGCAATTGAAGCAGATCGACCATGATAAAAAAGAATGTTCCCTGAGTATCCATATGCAAAACGACGCAGTGAAGGGAAGGGGATACGGAACGCAGGCAGAACGTTTGGCGGTAAAAACCGCCTTTGACGAGTTGGGAATGGCTGCGGTAAACGCAGATACCATCAGGAAAAATACCCGGAGTCAGCATGTGCTGGAAAAGGTAGGCTTTCGCTTTGTTGGAGAAGATGAAACATTCAAATACTACCGTATCGAGCAGTAAACTCCAATTTGCCGAACTGATAAAGGGCGCACTTCTACACCTTTCGGTGTACCGTGCGAGCATCCCTTGCCTCTCCCCTTGGGAGAGGTGGCCGAGCGTAGCGAGGACGGAGAGGGCAACCAATGACCATACCAAAAGACAATGCTCAATTAGAAAATGCCCGGCGGCTTCGCAGGGAGATGACACCCCACGAACGGAAGCTCTGGTACCTTTTTCTGCGCAAATATCCAGCAAAAATTTACAAACAGCGGATTATCGGCAAATTCATCGTGGACTTTTACTGCGCTTCGGCCAGACTGGTCATTGAATTGGATGGCTCGCAACATTATGAACCTCAGGGGCTTGCTTATGATGCGGAACGTTCTCAATTCCTGATGTCTCTTGGGTTGGAGATTCTGCGATTCTCCAACCGGGATATAGACAGGGATTTTCGTGGTGTGTGCACAAATTGATCTTATCATTCGAAAAAGGCTGCAAGACCCTCTCAGTCACCTGCGGTGACAGCTCTCCCAAAGGGAGAGCCAAGGGGCTGCGCCCCATTACATAGTATGTTGACATGAGAAATGGAGCGTATCTGTATCGATACGCTCCATTGACTGTTTTATGAACACCCATCTAAGTGCCTCTCCTTTTTTGCTCTATATCGGGTATATCTGGCGAATTGTGCGGCAAAGAGGGCAGACGTGACCAATAGGAGCTCGGCCTGCGCCACAGAGAAATCACCGAAGCGCCCTGTAGGGCACGCTGCCCTCAGCGGGCTGGGGAGGGGGATGCGGATTGCCGCGCCAGCCTGCGGTTGGCTCGCAATGACACGGCAAGGAGATTGCCGATAATCGGGCGGGGCACATGGGCCCCGCCCTACAGACCCTTTCAGTCACCTTCGGTGACAGCTCTCCCAGAGGGAGAGCCAAGTCCGTAGGGCCCGCTGCCCTCAGCGGGCCGGGGGATGAGGATGCGGATTGCTGCGCCAGCCTGCGGCTGGCTCGCAATGACACGGCAAGGAGATTGCTCCTTATCGCGGTGGGCAAAGAATCGCCGAAGCGCTTGCAGACCCTCTCAGTCACCTTCGGTGACAGCTCTCCCAGAGGGAGAGCCAAGTCCGTAGGGCCCGCTGCCCTCAGCGGGCCGGGGGATGAGGATGCGGATTGCTGCGCCAGCCTGCGGCTGGCTCGCAATGACACGGCAAGGAGATTGCTCCTTATCGCGGTGGGCAAAGAATCGCCGAAGCGCTTGCAGACCCTCTCAGTCACCTTCGGTGACAGCTCTCCCAGAGGGAGAGCCAAGTCCGTAGGGCCCGCTGCCCTCAGCAGGCCGGGGAGAGCCCACGCCTCTATGACGGGTGCATCGGCTAAAACGGTTGTTGACAACCCATCTTAATTGATATATAATCCTATTAAGAGGTGAGAAAATGATCTACCGAAACACGGTCCAGCGGGCCATGACACTGGAGGCGGTGCGGAGGCTGCACGCGCACCCAACGGCGGAGGAGGTATACCGGCAGGTGGCGGCGGAGCACCCCAGCGTCAGCCGGGCCACGGTTTACCGCAATCTGCGGCAGCTGGCGGAAAGCGGCCTGCTGCTGAAAATCAACACCACAGACGGGGCGGATCACTTCGATCACCGGTGCGACGCCCACTATCACGCCGGATGCCTGCGCTGCGGCCGGGTTTTCGACGTGGAGCTGCGGCAGCCGCCGCAGCTGGAGAAGCTGCTGGGGGATACCCACGGCTTCGCGGTCAGCGGATACGACCTGCTGTTTCGTGGCGTGTGCCCGGAATGCGGCGGGAAAACATCCATATAATAAGAAGAGCAAAACGAAAGGGAAGGAAACAAATATGAACAAAACCACCAAATACGCCGGGACCCAGACGGAGAAGAACCTGATGGCGGCCTTTGCCGGGGAATCCGAGGCCCGGAACAAGTACACCTACTTCGCCTCCAAGGCCAAGAAGGGCGGCTTTGAGCAGATCGCAGCCCTGTTTCTGAAAACGGCGGAAAACGAGAAGGAGCACGCCAAGCTGTGGTTCAAGGAGCTGGAGGGCATCGGCTCCACCGCCGAGAACCTGCTGTCCGCCGCCGAGGGTGAAAACTATGAGTGGACGGACATGTATGAGGGCTTTGCCAGGACCGCCGATGAGGAGGGCTTCCATGAGCTGGCCCAGCGGTTCCGCCTGGTGGGGGCCGTTGAGAAGCACCATGAGGAGCGCTATCGGGCGCTGCTGCGCAACGTGGAGATGGCGGAGGTGTTTGCCAAGAGCCAGGTGAAGGTGTGGGAGTGCCGCAACTGCGGCCACATCGTGGTAGGGGAGAAGGCCCCGGAGGTCTGCCCCACCTGTAACCATCCCCAGAGCTATTTCGAAATTCACGCGGAGAACTATTGATAGAAAAACGCAGGAGACGCCGCCCACCCGGGCGGCGTCTCCTGAAACTGTTCCAAAAGGGTGTTGCCCTTTTGGAACAAAAGACTTGCAGTCTGCTGCGCGCAGAATTTGTTCGCCGGTGGCGAACAAATTCCACACTTGCAGACTGAGAAGTATTTTCGTCCAGGTACACGCCCCGGACGAAAATGATTCCATTCGATTTGCCGCCTACAGGCGGCAAACTCTGCGAGGCTTCTTTGATGAGCTGACAAAAGCAGGAGACGCCGCCCATCCGGGCGGCGTCTTCTGCGTTTGCGCTGGGGGAAAAGGGTGTTATGACTGCTTCACGGAGGGCTTCAGCTTCTCCGCGATGACGCACAGCACAACGGTGAGAGCCATGTCCGGCAGGGTATAGCCCACGGGGGTGTCCACACCCATCAGCAGGCGATAGGCCACGAAGCCGATCAGCCAGATCACCAGGTTCCGGGCGTCGGCGGCCACGGCGAAGCGGTCCCGGCGCAGAAGGAAGTGGTCGGCGATCTGGACGGCGATCATGGGGGCGAACACGGAGCCGATCAGGTACAGGAAGTTGGTGATATCGTCCATGGGGAACAGGATGGCCCCGGCCACGCCCACCAGGGTGGTGACGATGGCCACGGTTTTGCCGCTGAGCTTCCCGGACAGGGACTCGGCGGAGATGCCGGCGGACCAGGCGTCCAGGAAGGTGGTGGTGACGGTGGAGAACACCAGGATCACCAGGGCGGCGATGCCCAGACCGGCCTTCACCATGATGACGGCGATGTCATACTCGCCGGTGAAGATGGCCGCGCCCATGCCGATGACGTACATCCAGCAGGACACCAGGCCATAGGTGACCACGCTGGCCACGGTGGCCCGGACGGGCTTCTGGGCCTGGCGGGTATAGTCGCTGATCAGGGGCAGCCAGGACAGGGGCATGGCCACCGCCAGCTCCACCGCCGCGCCGAAGGTCAGGCCCTCACCGCTGGGGGCGGCCATGGCGCTGCCGGAGAAGAAGATCACCTTGCACAGCACCAGGGTCAGCACAAACAGGGCGGCCATGGTGATCTTGTTGATCCAGCCCAGGTCGGTGACGCCCACCACGATCCACAGGATGATGAGCCCGCCGATGACCAGGCACCACACCCAGCGGCCAACATCGAAAATGCCGCCGATGGCCAGGGCACCGTCATAGATCATGATGGCGGTCCAGCCCACCAATTGCAGCACGTTCAGCAGGGCGAACAGCAGGCCGCCCTTCTGGCCGAAGCTCATTTTCACGGTCTCCATGGCGCTGCGGCCGGTGCGGCCGCCGATGAGGCCCGCCAGCAGCATCATGCCGCAGCCGATGACGTGGCCGATGAGGATGGCCAGCAGGCCCTTGCCCATGCCCAGAGGGGCGAAGGCCGTGCCGGTGAGGATCTCCGCCAGGGAGACGCCTGCCCCGAACCAGATCAGGGCGTTCTGAAAGGTGGAGGTCTTTTTCATTCCGCGAACCCTCCCTTCAGGTCAAACATGTGGTTCATGGGGCCGGAGCCGCGGCCCAGGTCCAGCATGGCGGCCAGAGCCCCGGAGATATACGCCTTGGCCCGCTCCACGGAGCGGTCCAGGTCATAGCCCTTGGCCAGGTTGGCGGCGATGGCGCTGGACAGGGTGCAGCCGGTGCCGTGGGTGTTGGGGTTGGGGATGCGCCGGCCCCGGAACCACTTGCCGCTGCCGTCCCGCCACAGCAGGTCGTCGGCGTCGTTGATCTGGTGGCCGCCCTTGCACAGCACGGCGCAGCCATAGCGCTGGCTGATGGTCCGGGCGGCGGCCTCCATGCCGGCGGCGTCGGTGATGGGGAGGCCGGAGAGGATCTCCGCCTCGGGGATGTTGGGCGTCAGGACCGTGGCCAGAGGCAGCAGCTGAGAGGTCAGGGCCTGGATGGCGTCGTCCCGCAGGAGCTTTGCGCCGGAGGTGGCCACCATGACGGGGTCCACCACCACCCGCTCCGCGCCGTACTGCCGGAGCTTTTCCGCGATGACGGCAATCAGCTCCGCAGAGGAGACCATGCCGATCTTCACCGCGTCGGGGACGATGTCCGTGAATACGGCGTCCAGCTGCTCCGCCAGGAAATGGGGGGTGGACTCCAGAATATCCGTGACGCCGGTGGTGTTCTGGGCCGTCAGGGCCGTGACCGCGCAGGTGGCGAATACGCCGTTGGCGGTCATGGTTTTGATATCGGCCTGAATCCCGGCGCCTCCGCTGGAATCGCTTCCGGCAATGGTCAATGCTGTTTTCATGCTCATTTCTCCTTTCGATGTTAACACAGCACAGTTTTATAACGCGATGCAAGGTGGTGCCCCCAATGCACCGCGAAGGAACACATTTTGATTCAGTTTTCGTTATTCAGCCGCTCCCAATGGGCGGGGAGCCGGGCCAGGGAGGTGAGATATACCTCCGCCGCATTCCGCAGGCCCTGCTGATCCGCCTCGCCGTTGGCGTCGAAAATGCCCACGGTGCGATAGCCCGCTGCGGCGGCGGTTTGCAGGGCATAGAGGGAGTCCTCCGCCACCAGGCACTGTCGGGGCGGCACGCCCTGGGCCGCCAGGTGATAGATATCCGGCCGGTGCTTGCTGACGCCCAGCTCGCCGGTGGTGTAAATGGCCCGGAAATACGGCAGAAGGCCCAGCCGCTCCAGAGCCCGGGTCACATGGGTCCGGGGACTGGAGGTGGCGGCGGTGACGGCTACGCCGCGGTCCTGTAAAAACGCCAGAGCCGTCCGGGCTCCGTCCTTTTCCGGGACCTCGTTGTAATAAAAGTCCCGCAGCATGGCGGAGAGGTCCGCCAGCACGTCCTCCTCCGGCGGCAGGGGATAGTGGGTCCGGAGATAGTCCGCCCCCTGCTCCATGCTCATGGAGAACAGAAGCTCCCCCAGGCCCGGCTCCGGCGTCAGGCCCCGGCGCAGCAGATACCGGGCTCCCAGGTCCCTCCAGATGGACATGGAGTCCAGCACCACGCCGTCCAGGTCGAATATGGCGGCGCGGATCATGAGCGCAGCATCTCCTCCGTGGCGGCCTTCAGGTCAAGGCTCGCCCGGCGGATGTCCGCCGCGCCGTAGATGGCGCTGATAACGGCGATGCCGCAGATGCCGCTGCCGGAAAGCTGAGACACATTGCCGAGGCTGATGCCGCCGATGGCCACCACGGGAATGGACACGGCCCGGCAGATGGCCTGCAGGGTGTCGTAGGACACGTCGTCGGCGTCGTCCTTGGAGCCGGTGGGGAACACCGCCCCCACCCCCAGATAGTCGGCCCCGTGCTTTTCCGCCAGCAGGGCCTGCTCCACCGTCTGGGCGGATACGCCGATGATCTTGTCCGGCCCCAGCTTCCGCCGGACGTCCAGGGCCTCCATGTCGCTCTGGCCCACGTGGACGCCGTCGGCGTCCATGGCCAGGGCGATGTCCACGTTGTCATTGACGATGAAGGGAACGTGATAGTCCCGGCACAGGGCCTGAAGCTCCCGGGCCTCCGCCAGGAAGGCGGGCTCCGCCAGGGACTTTTCCCGCAGCTGCAGCATGGTGACGCCGCCCCGCAGGCTCTCCTCCACCACGTCCCGGAGGCTGCGGCCATTGAGCCAGTGGCGGTCCGTTACGGCGTACAGCAGCAGGTCCTGCTCAGCGCACTTCATACTTGGCCCCCTTGTCCAGCGCGGCGCCGTCCATGTTGTAGATGGCGTCGATGATGCGGTTACGGTAGGTGGAGTTGCCGTCCCCCGGGGCCATGCGGCTCCAGCCGGTCTCACCGGCCAGACCCATGGCGCACACGGCAGCGGCGGCGGCCTCCAGACGCCGGTCGGGGTTGGCCACCACAAAGGCGGTCATCATGCCGGACAGCTGGCAGCCGGTGCCGGTGATTTTACCCATCTCCGGCCGGCCGTTGCGGATGACAAAGCAGCGCTGGCCGTCGCTGACCAGGTCGATGGCCCCGGTGACGGCCACGATGGCATGGCTGCGCTGGGCGAAGTCCTTGACAAAGGCCACGGCGGAATCCAGATTCTCGTCGGATACGGCGTCGGACACGTCGGCGTCCACGCCACGGGTTTTGCCGCTGCCCAGGGCCAGGGTCTTGATCTCGGAGATGTTGCCCCGGATCACGGTGAAGGGCAGCTGCTCCATCAGGTCCACGGCGGTGTTGGTGCGCAGGGCGGAGGCACCGGCTCCCACGGGGTCCAGCAGCAGCACATGGTGCAGCTGCGCCGCCTTCTTCCCGGCCCGGAGCATCCCCTGGATGCTCCGCTGGTTCAGGGTGCCGATGTTGATGTTCAGGCCGCCGCAGATGGAGGTGATGTCCTCCACGTCCTCCGGCTCGTCGGACATAATGGGACTGCCGCCGCAGGCCAGCAGAATGTTGGCCACGTCGTTGACGGTGACATAATTGGTGATGTTGTGGACCAGAGGCACGGTTTTGCGCACGTTGTCCAGGCAGATTCCCAGCATAGAAATACACTCCTTACAGCAAAAAATGCGGACATGCCAAAAAAGGCATATCCGCATGGCTTGGAGCATGTGCGTCGGTATGTCCCTACGTTGGCATTATCCAAATCAGGTTGAAGGGTCTGGGCGATGACAGCCCACTCTCAGCCCGCTGCGGCGAGCTCCCCTGTTGACATAGGGTATGATAACACCGATTTTCGGGTTTTGCAAGGGGAAATTTGGAATTTTATAGCGGGAGATGGCGAACGGAGTAGTCCAGGATGATTTTTTTGCAGCGAGGGCAGTTGAATGCTTCCGCAGCTGCGCCGCCGAAAACGGACGAACCGGAATCCGCCAGCGTGATGGCATCCTTCTTCAGCCCGGCCAGCGCAGCCACCGCACCGGCTTCCCGGGACCAGTATACGCCGTCCCGGCTCTGGATGACGCCCGGGGTCATTTCTTCCCCGCAGAAGGGACATTTCATCGGCATAGAGACACCTCCATAATCATCAGATTGGCGAGATTGTAGCATAAAACCGGGGAAAAAGCAAGAAAGGCTTCCTTTTTGAAGCAATCTGTGATATACTGGGCGAAAAATACCCGAAAAGGGAGGGATGCGGGATGAAAATCGGAACGGTGGAGGTGCCCTCGCAGCTGGTGCTGGCCCCCATGGCGGGGGTAACGGACCTGGCCTTCCGGCTGATTTGCCGGGAGCTGGGAGCGGGCCTGACGGTCACGGAGATGGTCAGCGCCAAGGCCCTGTGCTATCAGGACAAAAAAAGCCGGGGCCTGCTGAAGCTGTCCCCCGGGGAGCACCCGGCCAGCGCCCAGATTTTCGGCAGCGACCCCGTGTGCATGGCGGAGGCCGCGTGCATCGCGGCGGAGATCTCCGGGGCGGACCTGATCGACATCAACATGGGCTGCCCGGTGGGGAAGATCGTCTCCAACGGCGACGGCAGCGCCCTGATGCGGGACCCGGAGAAGGCTGCCCGGATCGCCCAGGCGGTGGTGGAGGCCTCGCCGGTGCCGGTGACGGTGAAAATGCGCCGGGGCTGGGACAAGGGCAGCATCAACGCCGTGGAGCTTTCGCAGATGCTGGAGCAGGCGGGGGTGTCGGCCCTGGCGGTCCATGGCCGCACCCGGGCCCAGATGTACGCCGGGCAGGCGGACTGGGTCACCATCCGCCAGGTGAAGGCGGCGGTGTCCATTCCGGTGATGGCCAACGGCGACGTGTTTTCGGCGGAGGACGCCGTGAAGATCCTGCACTTCACCGGGGCCGACGCCGTGATGATCGGCCGGGGCTGTCTGGGCAATCCCTGGCTGTTTCAGCAGGCCCAGGCGGCGCTGGAGGGGCAGCCCATCCCGCCGCTGCCGCCCCTGGCCCAGCGGTGCGATACCGCCGTGCGGCAGATCGAGCTGGCGGCCCAGGACAAGGGGGAGCACATCGCCATTCTGGAGGCCCGGAAGCAGTACGCCTGGTATCTCAAGGGCGTGCCCCACGCGGGATATTACAAGGAGCAGATCGTGCGCATGAACACACTGGAGGATATGTACCGGATCACGGAGGGCATCCGCCGGGACCTGATATAAGGCGGGCCCAAGGAGGAAAAGGAGGAATTCTATGCACAAGAGAAAGCATTGGATCGTGGCGGCGGGGTTGGCCCTGTGCGGGCTGCTGCTGGCTGCGCTGACCCTGGGACGGCCCCGGGATGTTCCCGAGACAAGCCGGGACAGCGCGCCCTGGCCGGTGGTGCGGGTGGTCCCCGCCTGGAACGGCCTCCAGGCGGAAAGAAACGTGTACTGACCCGGCTGGGAGAGAATGCAATTTACTTAAAATCGTGCATAAAATTAGTTAAATGCAAAAAAACGGCCACCTCAATTGACAAAACCGCTGCGGGTATGGTATGCTGAAAACAGCATACCATACGAAGTAAACCACAGGGAACAGGAAAGGAGAACCAGACGATGAAACGCAGGATTTTCACTTTTCTGCTGGCGGCGGCGCTGGTGCTGCTGACCGCCTGCTCTGGCCGGGGGACAGAGCCTCCCGTCCGCATCGGGGAGGCCATTGGCGAGGCGTCCCTGCTCAGGTCCTATTCCGCTGCGGAGGCTTTTCAGGAGGCCGACGCCGTGGCGCTGGTCCGGGTGGGCGACTGGCTGGGAGAACAGGATGGGGGATTTCCCATCACCTTCTACAAGGCCGCCGTGGTGAAATCCTACAAGGGCGATCTGCCCCGGGAGTTTACCTTGATGCAGAACGGCGGGTCCGCAGGGACCTATGAGGACTATCCGCTGTATACCTGCGGCAATGAGCTGCTGGTGTTTCTGCGGAAGGCCGACGCCGACTATCCCGACGCCTATCAGAGCGTGGGCAGCTTTTCTACCGTGCTGTATGCCGCCGACGCGGTGGACGGCACCCGGTATTATCTGGACCGGTTCGGCCTGATGAGCATGCGGGAGCAGGAGACCGGGGATTCCGCCTTGGAGCAGCCGTTGTCCCGGATGCCGGAGGACACCGTGGAGGAGCTGCGGGCAGACCTGGAAAAGACGGACGCCCTGCTGGCGGAGAGTCTTTCCTCCGGGGAGCGGAAGAATAGTTCCTTTGAAGCCTATGTCTATACCCAGGACGCCCTGGAGACCCTGTTTGCATCGCTGAACCAGGGGTAAGGCCCCGTCCTGCGGGATATATTGTTGGAGGAGTGCCGCCAATACACACCAAACACCAAAATAACACACTCCCGGCCACCGGTCGGGAGTGTGTTATTTTAACGATGATTTACTTCACAATCAGCGTCTGACCGTCCATCTCCTGGGGGGCGGCCAGGCCCATCACATCCAGGATGGTGGGGGCGATGTCCGCCAGGCGGCCCGGGCGCAGCTGGGTGCCTGCGCCGCAGAGGATGAAGGGCACCAGGTTGGTGGTGTGGGCGGTCATGGGGCTGCCGTCGGGCTGGAGCATGACCTCGGCGTTGCCGTGGTCAGCGGTGACCATGGCGATGCCGCCCATCTTCAGGGTGGCCTCCACCACCCGGCCCACGCACTCGTCCACCGTCTCCACGGCCTTGACGGCGGCCTGGAGGACGCCGGTGTGGCCCACCATGTCGCAGTTGGCGAAGTTCAGGATGATGACGTCATACGCGCCGGAGTTGATGCGCTCCACGCACTTGTCGCAGACCTCCCGGGCGCTCATCTCGGGCTGGAGGTCGTAGGTGGCCACCTTGGGGGAGGGCACCAGCACCCGGTCCTCGCCGGGGTACTGCTTCTCCACGCCGCCGTTGAAGAAGAAGGTGACGTGGGCGTACTTCTCCGTTTCGGCGATGCGCAGCTGGGTCAGGCCCATGGAGCTGAGGTACTCGCCCAGGCCGTTTTTCACCGGGATCCGGGGCCAGGCCACCAGCACGTTGGGCATGGAGGCGTCATACTCGGTGTTGCAGACGTAGGTGGTGGGGAAGTACTCCCGCTGGAAGCCGTCAAACTCCGGGTCCACAATGGCCCGGGTGATCTCCCGGGCCCGGTCGGGACGGTAGTTGAAGAAAATGATGCTGTCGTTGTCGGAAATGGTGCCCTCCGGGTCGCAGACCACGGGCTCCATAAACTCGTCGGTGACATCGTTGGCATAGGACTGGGCCACGGCGTCCACGGGGTCGGGATTCTGGATGCCCTCGCCGTAGACCATGGCGTCATAGGCCAGCTGCACCCGCTCCCAGCGGTTGTCCCGGTCCATGGCGTAATACCGGCCCATAACGGTGGCGATTTTGCCCACGCCCAGGGCCTGGCACTTATCCCGGCAGGCGGAGACGAAGTCCTTGCCGCTGGTAGGGGACACGTCCCGGCCGTCCAGGAAGGCGTGGACATACACCCGGGTCAGGCCCTTGTTTTTGGCCATTTGCAGCAGGGCATACAGGTGCTGGATGTGGGAGTGGACGCCGCCGTCGGACAGAAGCCCGTACAGGTGCAGGCTGGAGCCCTTTTCCAGGCAGTCGTCCATGGCCTTGTTGTAGGCGGCGTTTTCAAAGAAGCTGCCGTCGTCGATGGCCCGGGAGATCCGGGGCAGATCCTGGAACACCACCCGGCCGCCGCCGATGTTGGTGTGGCCCACCTCGCTGTTGCCCATCTGCCCGGCGGGCAGACCCACGTCCAGGCCGCTGGCGGACAGGGTGGTGTGGGCATATTCGGCGAAAAGCCGGTCCAGCTGGGGCGTCCGGGCCAGGCTCACGGCGTTGCCGGGGCCGGGGTCGGTGAGGCCGAAGCCGTCCATGATGATCAGGGTAGTAGGCGCCTTGTTCATTGCGGAACCTCCTGTCGATTCGCTTAGTCCTGGTTGGCGGCGTTGATGATCTCCACAAAGTCGGCAGGCTTCAGGGAAGCGCCGCCGATGAGGCCGCCGTCGATATCGGGCTGGGCCAGCAGCTCGGCGGCGTTGCCGGGCTTCATGGAGCCGCCGTACTGAATGGTGATGGAGCGGGCGATGCGGGCCCCGTACAGATGCCGCACGGTGGTGCGGATGGAGGTGCAGACCTCGGCGGCCTGCTCGGCGGTGGCGGTCTTGCCGGTGCCGATGGCCCAGATGGGCTCATAGGCGATGACGCACTTGCGCAGCTTCTCGGCGGGGACGCCGGCCAGGGCGGACTTCACCTGCAGGGCGATGAGCTCCATGGTGATGCCCAGCTCCCGCTGCTCCAGGCTCTCGCCCACGCAGATGATGGGATGCAGACCCGCCTCCAGAGCGGCCAGGACCTTCTTGTTGACGGTGAAATCCGTTTCGCCGAAATACTGGCGGCGCTCGGAGTGGCCGATGATGACGTATTTGACGCCCAGGTCCTTGAGCATGTCGGCGGAAACCTCGCCGGTGTAGGCACCGGACTTTTCATAGAACATGTTCTGCGCGCCCACGGAGATGCGCAGGTCCTTGAAGGCCTTCAGGGCGGCGGGGATATTCACGAAGGGGACGCACACCACCACGTCGCACCACTTGGCGCGGGGCATGATGGCCTTGATGTCGTCGGCAAATTTCTTGGTATCGCTGGCGGTCATGTTCATTTTCCAGTTGCCGGCGATGATGGTCTTGCGGTATCTGCGATTCATAGCGATTCTTACTCCTCTTATCTATATTTCAAAAGGGTGAAAAGTTTCCCCTTTGGTGTCATTTATCCAGCAGGCAGGCCACGCCCGGCAGCTCAATGCCCTCCAGGAACTCCAGGGAAGCGCCGCCGCCGGTGGAAATGTGGGTGATCTTATCGGCGAAGCCCATCTGCTCCACGGCTGCGGCGCTGTCGCCGCCGCCCACGATGGTGATGGCCCCGCTGCCGGCCAGGGCCTGGGCCATGGCCCGGGTACCGGCGGCGAACTTCTCAAACTCGAACACGCCCATGGGGCCGTTCCACACCACGGTGCCCGCGCCCCGGACGGCGGCGCAGAAGGTGCGGATGGTCTCGGGGCCGATATCCAGGCCCTCCATGTCGTCGGGGATGGCGTCGGTGGGCACCACCAGGCTGTCGGCGTCGGCGGAGAACTCCGCCGCGGCCACGGTGTCGGTGGGCAGCAGCAGCTGCACGCCCCGGTCCTTGGCCTTCTGGATCATCTGAAGGGCATAGTCCAGCTTATCCGGCTCGCACAGGCTCTTGCCGATGGAGCCGCCCTGGGCCCGGGCAAAGGTATAGGCCATGCCGCCGCCGATGATGATGGTGTCGGCCTTTTCCAGCAGGTTGTTGATGACGCCGATCTTGTCGGACACCTTGGCTCCGCCCAGCACCGCCACGAAGGGGCGCTTGGGGTTCTCCAGAGCGCCGCCCATGATCTCCAGCTCCCGGGCCACCAGCAGGCCGGACACGGCAGGCAGGAACGCTGCCACACCGGCGGTGGAGGCGTGGGCCCGGTGCACGGTGCCGAAGGCGTCGGAGACGTACAGCTCCGCCATGGAGGCAAGCTCCCGGGCAAACTCCGGGTCGTTCTTCTCCTCCCGGGGGTCAAAGCGCAGGTTCTCCAGCAGCATGATCTGGCCGCCCTGCAGGGCCGCCGCCTTGGCCTTGGCGTCCTCGCCCACGATGTCCTGGGCGAAGATGACCTCCTGGCCCAGCAGCTGGCTCAGACGCTCCGCCACCGGCCGGAGGGTCAGGCTGTCCTTCCACTGGCCCTTGGGCTTGCCCAGGTGGGAGCAGGCGATCACCGCCGCCCCCCGCTCCAGCAGATACCGGATGGTGGGAAGGCTGGCCACGATGCGCTTGTCGCTGGTGATGGCGTGGGTCTCCTTGTCCTGGGGCACGTTGAAGTCGCAGCGCAGCAGGATCTTCTTGCCTGCCACGTCCACGTCCATGATGGTTTTCTTATTGTAATTCATATCGGTCGCTCCTTTATGAAAATAATACGCGAGATCAATCGGCCATTTCGCCGCAGTGCAGCAGGCCGGGGAAGCCCTGCTGGCGCAGCGCCTCATAGGTCAGCACCGCCACGGAGTTGCTGAGGTTCAGGCTCCGGGCCGGGGAGACCATGGGCAGGCGGATGCAGCGGTCATAGTGGGCCAGGCGGAACGCCTCCGGCAGGCCCGCCGTCTCCTTGCCGAAAAACAGCCAGCATCCCTCCCGGAACCGGGCCTGGCAGTAGTCCTGGGGGGCCTTGGTGGTGGCCAGCCACAGGTCTTCCGCCGCCTCCGGGCGCCGCCGGAAGAAATCCTCCAGGTTTTCGTAGTCATACACGGACACCAGGTGCCAGTAGTCCAGTCCGGCCCGCTTCACGGCCCGGTCGGATATGTCGAAGCCCAGAGGGCGGATCAGGTGCAGGTCGCAGCCGGTGGCGGCACAGGTGCGGGCGATATTCCCGCAATTCTGGGGGATTTCTGGCTCAACCAGAACAATATGCACCATTTTCCCGTCCCTCCCTTCGGCCTTTGCCTGACATGACCAGCCTATTGTAATGCAATTCCCTAAAGAATGCAACCGGAAATTGTAAATTTTGGGCATTTTTTCTTAAAACGACAAAAAACCATCTGTGAATTGTATGGGATTTCCGGATTTTGCAGCAGATTTTGCAGACCGGAAAAATTATTGCCAGAAAAAAACGCAAAAATACTGGATTTTCACGCAGAGCATGATATAATGGGATGGATTATAGAAAGGGGGATGGTTCCCGTGAATTGTGAAATTGCGATTTTTGACCTGAAGGGTGCTCTGGCCCCCCAGGATAAGCCGCTGATGCTGCAGCCTGTCCTGTTCTGCCCGGTGCTGACCTGGGCGGCGCAGGAGCTTATGGACTGCGGCGTGCAGCGGTATTTTATTGTCTGCCCGGAGAACTGCCGCCAGGAGGTCCTGGACGACCTGCCGGGCTGTGACGTGACGTTTTTTGACCATGCGGAGGCGGCCCTTTCCGCCGCCGGCGGGGACGTGGTAATGGTCCCCGGGCCGGTGGTGCCGGTATACGGCCCGGAGGACGGACGCAGCGTGTATGCCGCCGACAGCCAGGTGCTGCTGGCCCGGCTGCGGGCTGGGACCCCCCTGACCGACTGCCCGGCGGAGGCGGCAGGCGTCCGCTCCCTGTGGAGGCCCCAGGCCCTGGCCCCGGCCTTCCGGCCCTTTGACTCGGCGGCGGCGCTGACGGCGGCCATGCCGGACGCCCGGGAGCTGATCCTGCGGCGGCTGGCGGAAAACGGCGTCACCGTGGTGGACCCCGCCGCCACCTATGTGGACCCCCGGTGCTCCGTGGCCCCGGGCGTCACCCTGCTGCCGGGGACCATCCTGCGGGGACACACCGCCGTGGACCGGGACAGCGAGATCGGTCCCAACTCCATGCTCCGGGACTGCCGGATCGGCCAGTGCACCACCGTGAATGCCTCCCAGCTCAATGACAGCACCGTGGGAAGCGACACCACCGTGGGGCCCTTCACCTATGTGCGCCCGGGGTGCACCATCGGCGACCACTGCCGGGTGGGGGACTTTGTGGAGGTGAAGAACTCCGTCATCGGCGACGGCACCAAGATCAGCCACCTGACCTATGTGGGCGACAGCGACGTGGGCCAGCGGGTGAATTTCGGCTGCGGCACCGTCACCACCAACTACGACGGCCACAAAAAGTTCCGCTGCACCATCGGCGACGACGTGTTCCTGGGCTGCAACACCAACCTCATCGCGCCGGTTACCGTGGGGGACCGGGCCTATACCGCCGCCGGGTCCACCGTTACCGACGACGTGCCCGATGGGGCGTTGGCCATCGCCCGGACCCGGCAGACCAACAAGCCCGGCTGGGCCGACCGCCTGCACAGCCTGTGGAAAAAGGACAAGTGAGGCTGTCGAAAAGCCCGGAAATCTTCTGCCATCGGAAAGGAAGATAGTTACGAAAGAAATCCATCAGGGGTGTCTTTCGTTTGCAATCACAGGTTTTTCAGAACTTAAAAAGTTCTGAAAAACCGCACGCAAATTTTCAAAAAAGTTTTTTGAAAATTTGAAGTGAGTATCGGCGTCAGCCGTCTCAGATAGATCAGTACCAAGAGAGATTTTTTTGAGTAAGATAGAAAGCGAGTGTGTAAAGAAATGATTTCTCATGGCAAGGACATCAAGGTGTTCACCGGTAACTCCAATCCCGCTCTGGCAAAGGAGATCTGCCAGATCATCGGTACCAAGCTGGGCGAGTCTGAGGTAAAGACCTTCGCCGACGGCGAGGTGTCCGTCTCCCTGTACGAAACCGTCCGCGGCAGCGACGTGTTTCTCATCAACTCCACCTGCAAGCCCGTCAATGACAGCCTCATGGAGCTGCTGATCATGATCGACGCCTGCCGCCGGGCCTCCGCCGGGCGCATCACCGCCGTGATCCCCTATTTCGGCTATGCCCGCCAGGACCGCAAGGCCAAGAGCCGCGATCCCATCTCCGCCAAGCTGGTGGCCAACATGATCGTGGCCGCAGGCGCGGACCGGGTGCTGACCATGGACCTGCACGCCAGCCAGATCCAGGGCTTCTTTGACATCCCCGTGGACAACCTGCTGGGTAACCCCGTCTTTGTGGACTACTACGCCAAGAAGTTCGGCGAGCGGGCCGAGGACATGGTGGTGGTGTCCCCCGATGTGGGCTCCGTGGCCCGGGCCCGGACCTTCGCCCAGAAGCTGCACATGAACCTGGCCATCGTGGATAAGCGCCGCCAGAAGGCCAACCAGTGCGAGGTTATGAACGTCATCGGCGACGTGGCCGGTAAGGACTGCATCCTGTTTGACGACATGGTGGATACCGCCGGTTCCCTGTGCAACGCCGCCAAGGCCATCGTGGAGGTGGGCGGCGCCAGGAACGTGTATGCCTGCGCCAGCCACGGCGTGCTGTCCGGCCCGGCTCTGGAGCGGCTGGAGGGCAGCAACATCACGGAGCTGGCCCTGCTGAACACCATTCCGGAGACCCAGGGCGCCGGGTGCAGCAAGATCAAGTATCTGTCCGTGGCTCCCATGTTCGGCGAGGCCATCGAGCGGATTTATCAGGAAATTTCCATTGCCAAGCTGTTCAACTGAGCATTTTTGTGATATAATAACCGGGCGATTTTTTCGCCCGGTTATTTTTACCGGCAGTTTTCCGATACAGGGGGATGTGACGCTATGTTTTTTCATCGCAGCGGCGGCGGGATCAGCTGGCTGCTGGTAGGCCTGGGGAATCCCGGGAACCAGTACGCCGCCACCCGGCACAACATGGGCTTTATGGCCCTGGACCGTCTGGCGGACCGGGAGGGCTTCCGCTTCAATAAGCTGCGCTTCCGGGCCTGGACCGGCCAGTGGAAGGTGGGGGACCGGCAGGTGCTGGTGATGAAGCCCCAGACCTATATGAACCTGTCCGGCGAGTCTGTGGGCGAGGCGGCCCGGTTTTACAAGATCCCGGCGGACCATGTGCTGGTCATCAGCGACGACGTGTCCCTGCCTGCCGGGAAGCTGCGGATCCGGGGCGGCGGCAGCGCCGGAGGGCACAACGGCCTGAAGAATATCATCCAGCACCTGGGCACCGACCGGTTCCCCCGCATCAAGGTGGGGGTAGGCTCCCCCCGGCCCGGGGAGCACGACATGGTGGACTGGGTCATGGGCAAGCCCATGGGTGAGGACCGGACGGCGGTGGAGGATGCCCTGGACCGGGCAGGCGACGCCGCCAAGACCCTGATCACAGAGGGCATCGACCGGGCCATGAACCGGTTCAATTGATACTTTTAAGTTCTGTTACAGCTTCGGGGCGTATACTACAGTCGTATACGCCCCCGAGCGCGCTGCGGAGGAAGGGAGGTGCCCGGTGAAGGCGCTGATGAAGGAGCTGCTGCGCCTGACGGAGGTGCGGCAGCTGACAGAGGACGTAGAAAACGGCGTAAGCCCGGTGCTGATCACCGGCGTAAGCCCGGTGCACCGGGCCCAGGTGGAGGCGGCCCTGCATCTGGAAACCCGGCGGCCGCTGGTGGTGCTGTGTCCCGACGAGCGGGAGGCCCGGCGGCAGGCCGGTGACCTGCGGGTGCTCACCGGGGAGGAGCCGCTGGTGCTGCCGGCCCGGGAGCTGCAGTGGCGGCCCATGGAGGCCAGCCGCCAATGGGAAAACCGGCGTCTGGCGGCTCTGTACCGCCTGGGGAGCAGCCCCGTGGTGGTGACTACCCCGGAGGCCCTGGTGCAGCGGTGCATCCCGCCCCGGGTGCTGGAGCGGACGGTCCTGACCCTGGCCGTGGGCCAGCGGTGGGACCTGGGGGACCTGGCCCGGCGGCTGGCCGGAGCCGGATACACCCGGTGCGACCAGGTGGAGGGCCCGGGACAGTTCGCCCTGCGGGGCGGCATCCTGGACGTGTTCTCCCCAGGAATGGAGCAGCCGGTGCGCTGCGAATTTTTCGACGACGAGATCGACTCCCTGGGCATTTTCGACACCGCCACCCAGCGGCGGGTGGAAAACCGCCGGGAGGCCCTGCTGCTTCCGGCGGCGGAGGTGCTGCCGGCCTGGCAGGAGGGCCAGGCGGAGCAGGCGGCCCTGCGGCTGGAGGCCGCGGTGAAGCGCCTTGCCCGGAGGCAGGGCACCCAGGCCCTGCGGGAGCTGCTGACCGCCGACGCCGCCCGTCTGCGCCAGGGCATGGCCCCCAACGGCCCGGACCGGTGCCTGGCGGCGGTGTATCCGGAAAAGACCACGGCTCTGGACTATCTGCCCGAAAACGCCCTGGTATGCGTGGAGGAAAGCGGCCGGACGGCGGAGGCCCTGCGGGGCTGGCTGTGGCAGCTGAAGGAGGACGTGTCCGCCGGAATGGAGGCGGGCTTTCTGGCCGGGGAGCTGGCGGATTTCGCCGCCTCGGAGCAGGAGCTGGCGGCCCGGCTGGAAAAGCGCCCCACGGTGCAGCTGGACAGCCTCACCACCGGCCGGCAGCTGCTGGCCCCCCGGGACCTGCTGCAGCTGACGGCCAAGCAGCTGTCCAGCTACGGCGGGTCGTTGGAGCTGGCCTGCACGGACCTGACCCACTATCTCACCGCAGGCTACCGGGTGATGGTGCTGTGCGGCGGCGAGGTCCGGGCCAGGAACCTGCAGCAGATGCTGGCGGACCGGAAGATTCCCGCCGCCGTGGACCTGTCCGGGGAAAAGTCCCCGGAAAAGGGCACGGTGCTCATCGCCGTGGGCGCTCTCTCCGCCGGGTGCGAATACCCGGAGGGGCGGCTGGCGGTGCTGACGGAGGGGCAGCTGACCACGCCCCTGTCCGGCCGGAGTAAAAAGCCCCGGCCCAAGCGGGACAGCAATCAGCAGAAGCTCCAGTCCTATACGGACCTGACCCCCGGGGACCTGGTGGTCCATGCCCACCACGGCATCGGCCGGTTCGTGGCCATGCTGCGCCTGCCGGTGGACGGGGTGGAGAAGGACTATATCAAGATCGCCTACGCCGGGCAGGACGTGCTGTACGTCCCGGCCACGTCCCTGGACCTGGTCAGCAAGTATATCGGCCCCGGCGAGGACAACGAGCGCACCAAGCTCAACAAGCTGGGGGGCACCGAGTGGGCCAAGACCACCCGGAAGGCCAAGGCCGCCGCCAAGGACCTGGCGGAGGGGCTGATCCGGCTGTATGCCCAGCGGCAGCGGCTGGCAGGCCATGCCTTCTCCCCGGACAGCCCCTGGCAGCAGGAGTTTGAGGACGCCTTCCCCTATACGGAGACCGACGACCAGCTGCAGGCCATCCGGGACATCAAGGCCGATATGGAGCAGCCCCGGCCCATGGACCGGCTGCTGTGCGGCGACGTGGGCTACGGCAAAACCGAGGTGGCCCTGCGGGCGGTGATGAAGTGCATCATGGACGGCAAGCAGGCCGCCATTCTGGTGCCCACCACCGTCCTGGCCCAGCAGCACTATGCCACGGCGGTGAACCGCTTCCGCTCCTTCCCGGTGAACATCGAGGTGCTGTCCCGGTTCCGGACCCCGGCCCAGGTGCGGGACATCCTGGCCCGGACCCAGGCGGGAAAGGTGGACCTGCTGATCGGCACCCACAAGCTCCTGCAGAAGGACCTGCAGTTTCACGACCTGGGCCTGCTGGTCATCGACGAGGAGCAGCGCTTCGGCGTGACCCACAAGGAGAAGCTCCGGGAGCGGGCCAAGCAGGTGGACACCCTGACCCTGTCCGCCACCCCCATCCCCCGGACCCTGAACATGGCCCTGTCCGGCATCCGGGACATGAGCACCATCGAGGAGCCGCCCCACGACCGCCAGCCGGTGCAGACCTATGTGGTGGAGCATGAGTGGCCCGTCATCGCCGAGGCCATCCGCCGGGAGCTGAGCCGGGGCGGGCAGGTGTACTACCTGCACAACCGGGTGGAGAACATCGAGTCCACCGCCGGGCGGCTGCGCCAGTGGCTGGGGGAGGACGTGGCCATCGGCATCGCCCACGGGAAAATGGCCGAGCGGGAGCTCAGCTCCGTGATGCAGCAGATGGCCGACGGCGAAATTCAGGTGCTGGTGTGCACCACCATCATCGAAACCGGCATCGACATCCCCAACGTGAACACCCTGATCATCGAGGACGCGGACCGGCTGGGCCTGTCCCAGCTGCACCAGATCCGGGGCCGCATCGGCCGCAGCGCCCGCCGGGCCTATGCGTACCTGACCTACCGCCCCGGGAAGGTGCTGACGGAGGTGGCCTCCAAGCGGCTGTCCGCCATCCGGGAGTACGTCACCTTCGGCTCCGGCTTCCGCATCGCCATGCGGGACCTGGAGATCCGGGGGGCGGGCAACCTGCTGGGGCCGGAGCAGTCCGGCTATCTCATGAGCGTGGGCTATGATATGTATCTGAAGCTGCTGAACGACGCGGTGCTGGAGCAGCAGGGCCGGGGCCGGGACATCCGACCCGACTGCTCGGCGGACCTGGCCACCTCGGCCCACATTCCGGAAAAATATGTGTCCTCCCCCCGGCAGCGGATGGACCTGTACCGCCGGATGGCGGCCATCCGCACCACCGAGGAGGCCTCGGACCTGGTGGACGAGCTGACGGACCGGTACGGCGACCCGCCCAAGGCGGTGATGGCCCTGCTGGACGTGGCCCTGCTGCGGGCCGCGGCGGCGGAGGTGTTCATCACCGATATCACCCAGAAGGCCGGTGTGGTGGCCTTCACCTTCGACAGCCGGGTGGATGTGCCCAGCCTCATGGCCGTGTGCACCATGCCGGGCTATCGCAGCCGCCTGCGGCTGTCCGCCGGGGAGCCGCCCCGGCTGCAGCTGCACCTCTCCCCGGGAGAGGACGCCCTGGCCGCCGCCGGGAAGCTGACGGAGGAGCTGCGGCTGAAAAAAGAAGAACTGGGCAAAGCCCATGAAGGAGGAGCAACATGAAAAAATCCCTGATCCGTCTGGCCGCCTCGGTGGTCCTGTCCGTGGCGCTGGTGGCGGCGATCTCCGCCAGCGGGATCCTTACCAACGGCCACCGCAGCGACGGCCTGTTTTACCAGGCCTCCGGCATCCGGCCGGACGCGGAGCTGCTGACCGTCAACGGCGAGACCATCGACGCCGAGGAGTATCTGTACTGGGTGGCCTACGACTGCGAGTATCTGTCGGCCAACGTGTCGGACCTGGACTTTGATGCGGAGCTGTCCGACGGCATGACCTACGGGGCCTATGCCAAGCAGGACGCCTTGGAGACGGTGAAGCTGTACGCCGTGATCCGCCAGTGGGCCAGGCAGGGGAACGTGACCCTGACCGACTCCGACCGGGAGGCCCTGGAAAAGCAGCGCCAGCAGTATATCAACTACTACGGCAGCCAGGAGGCCTATCTCAAGCAGATCCAGGGCATGGGCGTGTCGGAGACCATGTTCGACAGCATCAACCAGGGGTACTATCTGTACGCCGGGGTGCGCCAGGCTTTCTGCACCGAAGGAAGCGCCCTGTATCCCGCCCAGGAGGACATCGACGCCCTGGCCAAGGACAGCGGCTACGCCACCTGTCTGCTGCTGTACTGGCCCCTGGACGGCGAGGACGACGACAACACCCGCCTGGCGGCGGAGAGCTTCGCCCAGCAGCTGCGGGATTCCCAGGACGTTGCCGCCACCTATCTGGACCTGGCGGCCCAGCTGGGCATGGAGAACGTGACGGAGGAGGGAGTCACCGCCTCCGCCGGGGACATGGGCGAGACCCTGGCCGCCGCCGTGGCGGCCCTGGAGCCGGGCCAGGTCAGCGGCGTCATCGAGACCGATAACGCCCTGTATGTGGCGGTGGGCCGGGAGCTGAACCGGTCCGCCGTGGTGAACGCCCTGTTTGAAACCCGGATCAAGGACGCCGTGGCAAACGCCCAGGTGGACTACAACACCCGCCTGTATAACAAGCTCAACGTGGGCGACTTCTATACCAAGCTCCAGGAGGCCCGGGCGGCCTTGTCATAAAATTAACCAGCTTGTTAATTTTTAGTCAAACAACCAAAGAAATCCAGTCAAATCCTGTTCAGTTCCACGATTTTTGCGATTCGGAGCAATCTGGGGTTGACTATTCGGTCGAAAATGACTACGATATAGGTACAGAGTAGAACCCTAAAACAAAATGTAGGAGGAAATTACCACTATGAAAGATCTGTATGTCGTCAATTGCTGCCGTACCGCTATCGGCTCCTTCGGCGGTTCCCTGAAGAACACCCCTGCCGCCGAGATGGGCGCAGTGGTGGTGAAGGAGGCCCTCAAGCGCGCCAATATCGCCCCCGAAAACGTGGATGAGGTCATGTTCGGCTGCATCCTGACCGCCGCCCAGGGCCAGAACGTCGCCCGCCAGGTGGCCATCAAGGCCGGTATCCCCTACTCCGTTCCCGCTTACACCGTGGGCATGGTCTGCGGCTCCGGCATGAAGTCCGTCATCGAGGGCGCCCGCTCCATCCTGGCCGGTGATTCCGACGTGGTGGTCTGCGGCGGCACCGAGAACATGAGCGCCGCTCCCTTCGCCTCCCTGGACGCCCGCTGGGGCGCTCGCATGGGCGACAAGAAGCTGGTGGACACCATGATCAAGGACGGTCTGTGGGACGCTTATAACAACTATCACATGGGCACCACCGCCGAGAACATCAACGACATCTGGGGCATCACCCGCGAGGAGCAGGACGCCTTCGCCGCCGCCTCCCAGCAGAAGACCGAGGCCGCCCAGAAGGCCGGCCGCTTCGACGACGAGATCGTCCCCGTGATGATCAAGGTCAAGAAGGAAATGGTCCCCTTCGCCAAGGATGAGTATCCCAAGGCCGGCGTCACCAAGGAAGGCATCGCCAAGCTGCGCGGCGCGTTCCCCGTCAGCCCCGAGTCCCCCAACCCCCAGGTGGTGAACACCTTTGAGCCCACCGGCATCCAGGAAGCCGCCGACAAGGGTCAGCCCCGGGTCACCGCTGCCAACGCCTCCGGCATCAACGACGGCGCTGCCGCCATCGTGCTGGCTTCCGGCGAGGCCGTGGAGAAGTACGGTCTGAAGCCCATGGCCAAGCTCATCGGCTGGGGCCAGGGCGGCGTGGATCCCAAGATCATGGGCGTGGGCCCCGTGCCCGCTTCCCGTCAGGCTCTGAAGAAGGCCGGTCTGACCATCGACGACATCGACCTGGTGGAGGCCAACGAGGCCTTTGCCGCCCAGTCCATCGCCGTGGCCCGCGAGCTGCACTTCGACATGAGCAAGGTCAACGTCAACGGCGGCGCCATCGCTCTGGGCCACCCCGTGGGCGCTTCCGGTGCTCGTATCATCGTCACCCTGCTGCACGAGATGCAGAAGCGTCCCGAGGCCAAGCGCGGCCTGGCCACCCTGTGCATCGGCGGCGGCATGGGCGTTGCCACCATCTACGAGAAGTGCTGAACCCCTTCGGCGCATAAAACCGCATAAGAAATCCCCGGCTGCCAGGCAGCCGGGGATTTTTTTGCTGTTCCAAAAGGGCAATGCCCTTTTGGGACAATCTTAGAATAGCCCCGCGATGGCGTACATGGCCAGGGAGGCCAGCCAGGCCACGCCGCACTGCATGGCCACCACGCCCAGGGTTTTCAGGGAGGAGTCCAGCTCCCGGCGGATGGTGGCCACCGCCGCCACGCAGGGGGTATACAGCAGGGTGAACACCAGGAAGCTCAGGGCGGACCGGGTGGTGAACAGGCCGGAGATGGCGGTTCCGCCCAGCAGCACCTCCAGGGTGCTGACCACGGATTCCTTGGCGATGAAGCCGGAGATCAGCGAGGTGGCGCAGCGCCAGTCGCCGAAGCCCAGGGGAGCGAAGAGGGGGGCCAGCACCTGGCCGATCAGGGCCAGCAGGCTGTCGGCGCTGTCGGACACCACGTTGAGCCGGGTGTCGAAGCTCTGGAGGAACCAGATGACTATGGTGGCCAGGAAGATCACCGTGAAGGCCCGCTGCAGGAAGTCCTTGGCCTTTTCCCACAGCAGCAGGGCCACGCTTTTGACGCTGGGCAGCCGGTAGTTGGGCAGCTCCATGACGAAGGGCACGGGCTTTCCCCGGAAGGCGGTCTTGTTCATGATCAGCGCCGCCGCAATGCCGATGAGGATGCCCAGCACATACAGGCCGATCATCACCAGGGCACGGTAACGGGGGAAGAAGGCCGCCGTGAAGAAGGCGTAGATGGAGATTTTCGCCGAGCAGCTCATATACGGCGTCAGCAGGATGGTCATTTTCCGGTCCCGGTCCGAGGACACCGTGCGGGTGGCCATGATGGCGGGGACGGAGCAGCCGAAGCCGATGAGCATGGGGACGATGCTGCGGCCGGAGAGGCCGATTCTGCGCAGGGGCTTGTCCATGACGAAGGCCACCCGTGCCATGTAGCCGGTGTCCTCCAGAATGGACAGGAAGAAGAACAGCGTCACAATGATGGGCAGGAACACCAGCACGCTGCCTACGCCGGCGAAAATGCCGTCCACGATCAGGCTCTTGACCACCGGGTTGATGCCGTAGGCCGTGAGGCCCCGGTCCACCAGGGCGGTCAGGGCGTCCACCCCCACCGCCAGCCAGTCCGACAGCCGCTGGCCGATGACGTCGAAGGTCAGCCAGAAGGTCAGCAGCATGATGCCCAGGAACACCGGCACCGCCGTGTAGCGGCCCGTCAGCAGGCGGTCCATTTTCACGGACCGGGCGTGCTCCCGGCTTTCGCGGCACTTGACCACCGAGGCGGACACCACGTTTTCGATGAAGCTGTACCGCATATCCGCCAGGGCGGCGTTGCGGTCCAGGCCGGTCTCCGTCTCCATCTGGACGATGCAGTGCTCCAGCAGCTCCCGCTCGTTCTGGTCCAGGGCCAGACGGTCCGCCAGGTCGTCGCCGCCCTCGATGAGCTTGGCGGCGCAGAACCGGGCCGGAACGCCGATGCGGTCGGCGTGGTCGGCGATCAGGTGCACCACCGCGTGGATGCAGCGGTGGACGGCGGAATCGTCGGCGCAGAAGTCCGTGACCTTGGGCAGTACCCGGCCCCGGGCCGCGGCCAGGGCCTGATCCACCAGCTCCGACACGCCCTCGCCCTTGGCGGCGGAAATGGGCACCACCGGGATGCCCAGCTCCCGGCTCATCCGCTGCACGTCCACGGCGCCGCCGTTGGCCCGGACCTCGTCCATCATGTTCAGGGCCAGCACCATGGGCACCCGCAGCTCCAGCAATTGCAGCGTCAGATAGAGGTTGCGCTCGATGTTGGTGGCGTCCACGATGTTGATGATGCCGTCGGGTTTCTGGTTGAGGATGTAGTCCCGGGAGACGATCTCCTCCTGGGTATAGGGCCGCAGGGAGTAGATGCCCGGCAGGTCCACCACGGAGCAGCCCTTTTCGCCCCGTATTTCGCCGGTTTTCTGGTCCACGGTGACGCCGGGGAAGTTGCCCACGTGCTGGTTGGAGCCGGTGAGGGCGTTGAAAAGCGTGGTTTTGCCGCAATTCTGATTGCCGACCAGGGCGAAAATCATACCGCCGCCTCCTTTACCTGGATCTTCATGGCGTCCTCCACCCGCAGGGTCAGCTCATAGCCCCGGACCCGGATCTCGATGGGATCCCCCATGGGGGCCACCTTCATCAGCTTCACGGCGGTGCGGGGGATCAGCCCCATATCCAGCAAACGGCAGCGCAGGGGGCCGTCGCCGCCTACGGCGGTGATGACCCCGGACTGGCCGATTTTCAATTCGTTGAGTGTCATATGGCTTGCCTCCTGAAAAAGTAAGTCCAGTATAACATATCGAACCGCCCGACTCAATCCCTGAAATGAGAATCCCGTCGAAAAACCGTTAAAAAAACACCGGACAAAAAGCGTAAATCCCCCGGCACCTGCCGGGGGATTTACGCCTATATGCTGTCAGGAGAAAAAGAGTTACTTGTTCATTTTCAGCTTCACAGCCGCGCCGCGCTTTCTGCCATACAGGCACAGAGCCACCACATAGGCGATGGCGAACACCACGCCGATGATGTAGGAGGCGGTCCAGGGGATGTTGAAGCCGATGTGGGCATTGGCGATGTAGGTGGAGCAGATGAAGGCGTAGAACGCGCCGGGAATCAGCGGCATCCACGCAAACTTGCCCTTGCCGTTTTCAAACATCCACACCGTGATGCACAGGAAGGCGAACAGAGACAGGGTCTGGTTGGACCATGCGAAGTAACGCCACAGAATGTTGAAGCCGTCCTTGTTGAACTTGGCGAACACGATGATGCCGGCAGCCAGGACAAACACAGGGATGGCCAGACGCATACGCTTGCCGTTGGTGGACTGGTCCAGGTGGAAGGTCTCCGCCAGGGACAGACGCAGAGCGCGCAGAGCGGTATCGCCGGAGGTGATGGGCAGAACGATGACGCCGATCAGGGCGATGACGCCGCCCACGGGGCCCAGGATGTCCTTGCAGACCACGCCGATGGTACCGGTGGCCAGGGAGGCGTTGGGCTCCTGCAGAGCCAGATTGTACACGCCCATAGCGCCGGCGGCCCACACCATAGCGATGAAGCCCTCCAGGATCATCATGTTGTAGAAGGTCATGCGGCCCTGACGCTCGTTCTTCACCGTGCGGGAGATGATAGCCGTCTGGGTGGAGTGGAAGCCGGACAGAATGCCGCAGGCCACGGTAACGAAGAAGATCGGCAGGAAGTGGCCGCCCTTGAAGTAGTCTGCATAGGTGAAGCTCTTAACCGCGCCGTCAGCCCCGGTGAGCTGCAGGATGGGAGAGGACCAGTCGTCCCACACGTTCAGCAGGGGATAGCCCTTGACGAAGATGCCGATGAACACACCCACGGCGGAGAACAGCAGGATGGCGCCGAAGATGGGATAAATGCGGCCGATGATGGCGTCGATGGGGAACACGGTAGCGACCAGGTAATACAGGAAGATCACGCCGTAAATGATCCAGGTGGAGACGGAGGTAGGCTTGCCGTCGAAGCCGAACACGGAGGTGGCGGCAATGTCGCCGGGGGTGTAAACGAACACAGCGCCCACCAGCAGCAGAAGCAGACAGCAGAACACGTTGTATACGTTGAAAATGCCCTTATTGGAATAGCGCTTGATCATCTGGGGCATCTGGGTGCCGCCGTCACGCAGGCAGATCATGCCGGAGAAATAGTCGTGCATGGCGCCGCCGATGACGTTGCCGATGGGGATGGTGATAAATGCGATGGGCCCGAACAGAATGCCCTGGATGGGCCCCAGGATGGGGCCGGTACCGGCGATGTTCAGCAGGTTGATCAGGCTGTTTCTCCAGCCCTTCATGGGGATATAGTCCACGCCGTCCTGTTTGGCGTAGGCCGGGGTCTGACGGTCGTCAGGCCCGAAAACTTTCTCGCAGAAGCGTCCGTACAGCGCAGCGCCGCCGAACAGGATCACAAGACCGATGATAAATGTTGCCACAAACACACACTCCTTTATAGTCGTTTTGTGATTTTCAGAGCTCCCGGACAGCTCTGGTTTACGCAGTGAGTATAGCACAAATTTCGTGAAAATGGTGACAACGAATAGTCCGCATTCATAAATAGTTCATAAAGATTTCCCCCGATAGCGTAAAGATTCCCGTGTGGAAAATCGAAAACGGACGATTTTACCGGAATTTATCGCGAAAAGGGTCGACAATATGTTGAAATTTTTAAGACGGGACGAAATAGCGCGCAAAAACCGTTACTGTCAGCATGGTAGGTTGGTAGGATTTAGGACGCTAAAACGCAAAGTGTCCGGTAACGCTCCCGGGAGCGTTGCCGGACGGCGGCAGGGGAGAGTGTGAACAAACCGTAAAATTTGCAAAAAAATTTTGCATAAACGGTTTACTTTTATAGGTTAAAATGGTAAAATGACTACCCGAGGAAAACAAATACTACGTTTTTTGGAAACGGAGGAAAAACAATTATGGTAAGAGCGGCGAAATCCAAGATTGCCCAGAAGGAAAAAAGCGACCTGCTGTACCGGGCGATCCTGACGCTGAAAAATGAGGAGGAGTGCTATAGCTTCTTCCAGGACCTGTGCACCATTTCCGAGCTGCGTTCTATGGAGCAGCGGTACGAAGTGGCCACCCTGCTCAACGATGGGATGCTCTACAGCGATATTCTGGAGAAAACCGGCGCCTCCAGCGCCACCATCAGCCGGGTGAACCGGTCCCTGCTCAACGGCGCGGGAGGGTACGAGAACGTGCTGGAGCGCATGAAGGAGCAGGAGGACAAATGAGCAGCTACCAGCAGCTGGCCGGGGCCTATGACGAGCTGACCTGGGACGTGGGGTATGAAAAGCGGGCGGACTTTCTGGAAAAGCTGTTCCGCCGCAGCCGCATCCCGGTGCACACGGTGCTGGACCTGGCTTGCGGCACCGGGTCCATGACCTGGCTGCTGGCCGGGCGGGGCTATGAGCTCATCGCTGTGGACGGGTCCCAGGAGATGCTGGCCGCCGCCCGGGAGAAAAGCGCCCCGGCGGAGGTACCGCCCCTGTTCCTGCACCAGTCCATGCCCCGGCTGGACCTGTACGGCACCGTGGACGCCGCCATCTGCTGCCTGGACAGCCTGAACTATCTGACAAATCCCCGGGACGTGCAGCGGACCTTTCAGCGGCTGCACCTGTTCATCAGCCCCGGGGGCCTGCTGGCCTTCGACGTGCGGCTGCCGGAGTGGCTGGCCGCCCTGGACGGACAGGTGTTCCTGGACGAGACGGAGGACACCTACTGCGTGTGGCGCACCGAGTATCGCCGGGGGCTGTGTACCTATTATATGGACTTGTTCACCCTGGCGGAGGACGGGTCCTGGGACCGCAGCTTCGAGCTGCACCGCCAGCGGGGCTACTCCGTGGAGCAGCTGACCCGGTGGCTGGAGGAGGCGGGCTTTGCCGACGTGCGCACCTGGGGCGACGGGAAGCTGCGCCGCCCCGTACCCGGTGAGGATCGGGTGTATTTCACCTGCATTCGCAAATAAAAGAGGTTTTGTAAGCATGAGCGATTATATTGTAAGAGCGATTTCCACCGACGGCCTGGTGCAGGCCGCGGCCATCTGCAGCCGGGAGCTTACCGAGCGGGCACGGCAGATCCATCACGCCAGCCCGGTGGCCACGGCGGCCCTGGGCCGGGCTCTGGCCGGCGCGTCCATGATGGGCAACGCCCTGAAGGGCCAGGGAGCCAGCCTGACCCTGCAGATCAAGGGCGGCGGCCCTCTGGGTACGGTGCTGGCGGTGTCCGACGCCGAGGGCAACGTCCGGGGCTATGTGGCCAATCCCCAGGTGGACCTGCCCCTGCGGGACGACGGCAAGCTGGACGTAGGCGGCGCCGTGGGCGGCGAGGGCACCATCACCGTCATCAAGGACCTGCACATGAAGGAGCCCTATGTGGGCACCGTGGACCTGATGGGCGGCGAGATCGCCGAGGATATTGCTGGTTATTTCGTGGAGTCGGAGCAGATTCCCACCGCCTGCGCCCTGGGGGTGCTGGTGGACCGGGATCACAGCGTCAAGGCCGCCGGGGGCTATCTCATCCAGCTGATGCCCGGGGCCGGGGAGGACACCATTGCCAAGGTGGAGGGCGGCATCATGGCCGCCGGGCCGGTGTCCGCCATCCTGGACCGGGATCCGGACCCGGAGCACCTGCTGCGGACGGTGATGTCCGATTTTGAGCTGAAGATTCTGGAGACCTGCCCGGTAAGCTACAAGTGCTATTGCAGCCGCCAGCGGGTGGAGCGGGCGCTGCTGTCCCTGGGGGCCGACGAGCTGGAGGGCATCCTGCGGGAGCAGGGCTCCTGCCACATGACCTGCCAGTTCTGCGACGCGGTGTATGACTTCGACCGCCAGCAGCTGGAGCAGCTGGCCGCGGACGCCCGAAAAAAATAGTAAAAAAATTGAAATTTGGTGTTGACAGTCTGGCTAATATTTAGTATAATCTCTCTTGTCGCCGCGGTACTAATGTGTGCGGCAAGGACGGGAGCATAGCTCAGCTGGTTAGAGCACCTGCCTTACAAGCAGGGGGTCACTGGTTCGAGTCCAGTTGTTCCCACCAAATTTCATGGCCAAGTAGTTCAGTTGGTTAGAACGCCAGCCTGTCACGCTGGAGGTCGTGGGTTCGAGCCCCATCTTGGTCGCCATTTGCCTCTGTAGCTCAGTTGGTAGAGCAGCGGACTGAAAATCCGCGTGTCGTTGGTTCGACTCCGACCGGAGGCACCATGGTGCTGGAATACCGGCGCCATATGCGGGCGTAGCTCATCTGGTAGAGCGCGACCTTGCCAAGGTCGAGGTAGCGAGTTCGAGCCTCGTCGCCCGCTCCAAACAGAGAAACGGCCCCGAAAAGCCGTTTCTCTTATATGGTGACATAGCCAAGTGGTAAGGCAAGGGTCTGCAAAACCCTCATTCCCCAGTTCAAATCTGGGTGTCACCTCCAAATGTAAGGATTCTGAGCAGAAATGCCCGGAATCCTTTCTATTTTGCGTGGAAAAGTTGCATAATCGCAACAGAGAGGCTCTGAGTTTTCCCCGAAAATCCATTCTTGAATGAGGGTTTGCAGAAAGGAGCATCCCATGAGAATGCGGAAAATCGTCGAAGCGAAGGAACGCCCTACACTGGAGGCTGCGGCGAAGGAGTTTCTTGCTATCAAACAGGCGCAAATGCTCAGTGACGAGACGATGCATGACTATCAAGCCCAGCTGGAGCGTTTTGTCTGCGGCAGCAGGAATAGCACGGAATACTCTCTCCTGGAGCAGGACACACTGGCTTTTTTTGCCGCAATACCTGATACCAGCCCTGCACGCTATAACAAACCGTACCAGTACATCAGCGCCTTTTTCAACTGGATGGTGCGGCAGGAGTATATTCCGAAAAATCCTATTACGGCCAACGAGCTGAAAAAGCGCCGCGATGAGGGGAACATCAAGCCGGTTTCTGTAAGTGATTTGCAGCGCTTTATGAATTGCCTGGATAAGAAGACCTATACAGGAATGAGGACATTCACCATTGTGCTGGTGATGATGGATTGCGGCATCCGCACAAAAGAATTGCTTGGATTGCGGGACAGTGATTTCAATGCGATGGAGCATACGCTGAGAGTCAGCAAGACCGTGGCAAAAACGAGACGTGAGCGGCTGCTGTATCTAAGCCCGCAGACCGCAAAGGCTGTTGCTGCTTTCATCCACATGAAGCCGCAGGAGTGGGAGAATTGGCTGTTTCCCAATTACGAGGGCGGCCGCCTGACTACAACCTATCTGGACAAAGACTTTGCTAAGGTCAGCCGCCTGAGCGGCGTCAAAATCACACCGTATCAGTTGAGGCATAGTTTTGCCACGTTGTATCTCCAAAATGGCGGAGACCTGTTCACACTGCAAAAGCAGATGGGGCACAGTGACTTGCGGATGACCAAGCGCTATACTGAAATAGATGATAGGTTTCTGCAGCTGCAGCATACGGCGTTCAGTCCGGTCAACCTGTTGGGCCAGAAGCAAAAGGTCATTAAGGTCAACTGAATATGCAAAAAGGGGGAGCATGGGTGCTCTCCCTTTGCTGTTGGGGGAGGCTTTGTAAACAAGTTGAGGAGTTGACGGGAAACAGTAAGAGTACGCTGATAAGGGCGAGGAAAAAATTGCGTTAAAAACGATAATTTCCTGGAATCCTCGTTATATAAGGGCTATCGTCAGGTGTGGGGTTTGCGGCTATAGTATTTGATCGTCGCTCGAGGGGATATATGTCATAATGTCTTGCACTTGACAGTTCAGAATACGGCATAAGTCATTGATTGTAGTTGTATTCAAAGGCTTATTCTTACGCAGTTTATCAATCGTAGAGCTGGAAATGTGATGATTTTTAATCAGCGAGTAAGTGGATTCCTTCGATGTTTTCAGTGTGTCCCAAAAGGCGTCATAGCTTATCATGCGTATTCCTCCCTAAGATAATATTTTTATCTTAGGGTGTGACCACGATATTGACTATAGTCGTTAAAAAGACTATAATATTTATGGTGTACTTATGTACAAATATGTTCATTTGGGAGGAAACAATGAAGAAAAGCTATCAAGTGATCGTGTCTATTTTCTGCGCGGCGTTATTGCTAATGAGCCTGAGTGCATGTTCATGCAGGCATGAGTGGACAGACGCAACCTGCACAGAGCCCAAAGTATGTTCAAAGTGTGGAGAGACCGAAGGAGACGCCTTGGGCCACAGTTGGGGGAGTTGGAAGGTGGAAAAAAAGGCAACTGCGACTGAAAGTGGTACAAAAGAACAAACTTGTTCGCGGTGCGGAAAGACACAGACTACATCCTATGCAATTGAAAGTCTGGTTGAGGACGGACATCTTTTGCTGAGCCCGAAAGATTTCTGTGTGCTTCTTACGCAGAATCTATATTGTCAGCAGGCGGAACTGAACAAACGCGCCGGCGAAATGGTTGCAGGTGTCACGGGCGTAGGGGGCTTTGATCCAAATTACACGGACGGAGAAGCCATAGCGGCTATTCTTTTTTCTGATGGCGAGGTTGTAATGGACGCAGAAGATGAAAACAGCGCCTCGATCAAGATACTCACAGTAAAGTTCTTCACAGAAGATGAAGACAAGATCGCAAAAACTATGATGGGTATCATTGAGACATGTGATGTCGCGGCGGATACAGTTCAAGCAGGTAATATTGGAAAACAGATTGTGCGTGCATATCAAGAAGGAAATGTATATAACGATGAAGCGGGTATCACCTACGGACTTACCAGAGTGAATGGCCAGTACATATTTATGATAACATTCAACTAACTAATAGATGTCATAAATAATGTTTCAGTAGACTTTGCGGCAGATGTGTAGTATGTTTGCCGTTACCAAAAATGAAAGGAAGGAACACCGAATAGCTGTAAACGCAAGAACAGAGAAATTCCAACACATTGAAGTATTTGATAAGCCCGCGCTGTTCACCAACGGGCGCATCGCCCGTGATACCGTGCCGAAGGGCTGGTACTGCTACGACATTCGCGGCTCTGACGATGATCCCGGTGAGCTGTGCTACATGGAAGAAAATGTTGTGGTCAACCACGCAGGCTCGGTGCTGATGCCGGAAAAGCTGGCGATGCCTAAGTCCGGACGGCTGGATGTGCGGGATGAGCTCGGTTTTCTCGATGAAGGCGACATGACGCTCCGTGAGTTCTGCGAGGCGCATCAGCTCCCCTATCCCGCAGAGAACATGAAATTTCATATCCGACCTGCCCGCCCGGAGGAGGCGGGCTTATTTTATACCCCACATCCCGAAGAAGATAAGCGGCTGGGTACCGTTGGACATGTCCGTATGGACTTCGGGCGCAGCGGCAACGAGTTCTGGCATACCTGGTGGCCCCGTGGCCCGGAGGAACTGAACAGCCCTGCTTTCAAGGCGGAGCTGCAGGAGGTCGTGGACACGCTGCGGGAGAGTGTGCTGAAAAACCGCTTCGCCATGGAGCGTTTCTGCTATGAACACGGAGGGAAAATCAGCAGCGGCTGGACACAAAACTACGGCTACATCGTGGAAACCGAGCATTACCGCTACTGCCTGCGCTGCAATCCGTCCCCCGGAGATTATAACTGCTACTGTACGGCCTATGATCTGGATGTGCAGCGGCAGAACATGGCGCGGGACAAGCCGCTGGTGGGCCGCGTTACCTATGCCAATGGAGATGCACAAGAGTTTACCGAGTTCTTCAAGGAGGACAATCCCCATTATACCGAGCTGAAGAATGTGCTTTCCGATGAGGAATATGCGTCGGCAAGAGAATCTACGCTGACGGCCTTCTATACGCCGCCCGTGGTGATCAAGGCGGTGTACAGTGCCCTGGAGAACATGCACTTTCAGACCGGCAATGTGCTGGAGCCCTCCTGCGGCATCGGCAACTTTATGGGGCTTGTTCCCGAAAGCATGAATGACGCGAAATTCTACGGCGTGGAGCTTGACAGTATTTCCGGGCGAATTGCGCAGCAGCTTTATCAGAAAAACAGCATCGCGGTGCAGGGCTTTGAGAATACAAACCTTCCCGACAGCTTCTTTGACGCTGCAATCGGTAATGTCCCCTTCGGGCAGTTCAAGGTGCCCGACAAGCGCTACGACAAGCACAACTTCCTCATTCACGACTATTTCTTCGCCCGCACCTTGGATAAGGTGAGACCCGGCGGCGTGATCGCCTTCATTACCTCAAAGGGTACGCTGGATAAGGAAAATCCCAATGTTCGAAAGT
>ERZ809296.583-NODE-583-length-57384-cov-35.686633_pt1 | contig 57384 bp, 59 predicted proteins | sample MGYA00520511_ERZ809296 | MGnify/ENA primary metagenome ERZ809296 (study PRJEB31576, sample SAMEA3212662) | Homo sapiens | biome: human-gut; feature: human gut; material: fecal | place: Sweden | collected 2012 ...
CATCTCCGACAAGGGCGCGATGGAGATCATGAAGCTCTTCTTCACCCCCAACGAGGACCTGCAGGACAAGCGTATCACCGACTTCTTCGACGACGAGGTGTTCAATTCCAACTTCTGGCTCTACTGGCGCACGATGTTCGCCTTTGAGAACTGGCACAGCGCGCTGGAGATGAAGCTCTATATCCAGCGCTATATCCACCACATCGGCGGACTGCCCGACTTCACGGCGCTGCGCTTCACGAAGTACAACCAGTATGAGTCCATGATCCTGCCGATGGTCAAGTACCTTGAGGGCTTCGGCGTGCAGTTCCACTTCGGCGTGCAGGTGACGAACGTGGAGTTCGACTGCAAGAGCGACCGCAAGGTCGCCAAGCGCATCGACATCCTTGAGAACGGCGCGGCGAGCGCCATCGACCTCACCGAGAACGATCTCGTGTTCATCACCAACGGCGGCTGTGTGGAAAACTCCTCGATGGGCAGCCAGAACACCCCCGCGCCCTACAACACCGAGATCAAGGAGGGCGGCGGCTGGGATATGTGGCGCAAGATCGCCGCACAGGACCCCGCCTTCGGCCACCCCGACAAGTTCTGCTACGATCCCGAGCAGACCAACTGGATGAGCGCCACCGTCGAAACGCTCGACCAGCGCATCATCCCCTATATCACCAAGATCTGCAAGCGCGACCCGTTCTCCGGCAAGGTCGTCACCGGCGGCATCGTGACCGTGAAGGATTCCTCCTGGCTCATGAGCTGGACCATCAACCGTCAGCCGCAGTTCCGCTCTCAGCCCAAGGATCACTGCCTCGTGTGGGTCTACTCCCTCTTCACCGACAAGCCCGGCGACTTCGTCAAGAAGCCCATGCGTGAGTGCACCGGCAAGGAAATCTGCATGGAGTGGCTCTACCACCTCGGTGTGCCTGTCGAGCAGATCGAGGATATGGCGGAGAACAGCGCCAACACCGTGCCGGTCATGATGCCGTATATCGACGCCTTCTTCATGCCGCGCGCCTACGGCGACCGTCCGAAGGTCGTGCCCGACGGAGCCGTGAACTTCGCCTTCCTCGGTCAGTTCGCCGAGACGCCGCGCGACACCATCTTCACCACCGAGTATTCCATGCGCACGGGCATGGAGGCCGTCTACACCCTGCTGAACATTGACCGCGGCGTGCCCGAGGTCTGGGGCAGCGTGTATGACGTGCGCGACCTGCTCGACGCGACCGTGAAGCTGCGCGACGGCAAGAAGCCCATCGACATGGAGCTGAACCTCGTGGAAAAAATGGCGCTCAAGAAGGTGCTCGGCAAGATCGAGGGCACCGACCTCGAAAAGCTCCTTAAAGAGTACCACGTCATCTGACATCGTTTCCACGCGAGCTTCTCATAATGAAAGCGAGACGCGGAGCCTCAAGCAGGGCTTCGCGTCTCGCTGTTTTCTTTTGTTATCTCCGTCCCGCAAGGCAGCAGAGCAGGAACACGAGCAGGTTGCAGAGCACCACGCTCGCGCCGACCGGCGTGGAGAGGAGGTACGAGGCGATCAGCCCCGCGCAGAAGCACACCACGCTCAGCGCGCCCGCGCACACGACCACCGCGCGGAAGCTCTTGAAAATGCGCATGGCCGAGAGCGCGGGGAAGATAATGAGACTGGAGATGAGCATGGCGCCCATCATGCGCATTCCGAGCACGACCGTCAGCGCCGTGAGCAGCGCGAGGAGCGAGTGGTAGGCGCCCACCTTCACGCCCGTCGCGCGGGAAAAGCTCTCGTCAAACGTGACGGCAAAGAGCCGATGGTAGAAGAGGATAAAGAGCGCCAGCACGGCAGCCGCCAGCGTCACCGAGAGCGCCACGTCGCCGCGCGACATGGCGAGGATGCTGCCGAACATATAGCTGTCCACATCCGTGGTCATGCCCGTGGTGAGACTCGTGACCACAATGCCGATGGCGAGCGCCGAGGCCGAGAGCACCGCGATGGCGGCGTCCGCCCCGATGCGGCTGTGCTCCGCGATGCGCAGCAGCAGGAACGCCGAAGCCACCACGACCGGCACGGAGAACGCCAGCGGCGCGAAGCCGCAGGCGACCGCGACCGCCAGCGCGCCGAAGCTGACGTGGGAAAGGCCATCGCCGATCATGGAATAGCGCTTCAAAACGAGCGGCACGCCGAGCAGCGCCGCGCAGAGCGAGACGAGGATGCCCACGGCGAAGGCCCGCAGGATAAAGGGATAGGTGAACATTTCCAGCAGCAGACTCACAATGCACCTCCAAACCGCTTGCCGGCGGGGGAGGCAAGATACTCCGCCACCGTGCCGAAAAACCAGCCGTCGCGCCCGATGTGCAGGATCGTGCGCGCCTCGCGCAGAGCGCCGCGCATATCGTGCGTGACCATGATGACCGCCATCTTCTCTTTTTCGTTGAGGTAGCGCAGGGTCTTATAGAGATCCTGCGTGGCGGCGGGGTCGAGACCCGTGACCGGCTCGTCCAAAATGAGCAGGCGGTCCGCCGCGCACAGGGCGCGCGCGAGCAGCACGCGCTGCTGCTGTCCGCCGGAAAGCTCGCGGTAGCAGCGGTTCTGCAGCTCCAGCACGCCGAGCTTGCCCATGTTCATCAGCGCCGCGCTCTTCTCCGCGGCGGAGTAGAAAAAGTGCAGCCCGCGCTTGTTGGCAAAGCCCGAGAGCACGACCTCGCTCACCGTAGCGGGAAAATCGCGCTGCGCGCTCGTCTGCTGCGGAAGGTAGCCGATGGCGCCCGCGCGCTGCGCGGGGCAGTCGATCGTGCCGGCGAGCGGAGGAAGCAGCCCGAGCAGGCTTTTCATCAGCGTCGACTTGCCGCTGCCGTTCTCGCCCACCACGCAGAGGTAATCCCCCGCGCGGACGATAAACGTCAGATGCTCGAGCAGCGCGCGGTGCTCGTAGCCGAGGCTTGCGTCACGGCACGCAAGCAGAATATCCCGATCCATCACAGCAAGCCTCCTTTCAAAGCCTCGTAATTTCGCTGCATCAGCGTTAAATAGGTCTCGCCCGCGTCGAAGTCCGCGCGCGAGACGGTCTGCATCGACCACAGCCGTTCGATGCGCGCGCCGGTGCATTCGCTCACCGCCTCCGCGACCTTCTGGCTGCTCAGGTCGATGGTGTAGACGACCGGAATGTGCTCGTCGTTCACCTTGTCGATGAGGTACTTGAGCGTGGCGAGGCTCGGCTCGGTGTCGCCCGAGCAGCCGTGGAACGCCGCGCGGTAATGGAGGTCGTATTCCTCACAGAAGTACAAAAACGGGAAGCGGTCGGCAAAGATCAGCAGATCGCGCACGGCGTTCGCGCGCAGGGCGCGGAGGTCCGCGTCGAGAGCTTCAAGCTGCGCGCAGTAGTCCTCGCAGTTCGCGCGGTAGAGATCCGCGTTTTCCGCGTCCGCCGCGCAGAGCGCGTCGGCGACGACGCGGCAGAGCCTGATGGCGTTTTTCGGCGACGTCCAGATGTGTTCGTCGTACTCGACCTCGTCGCTGTCGTCATGGTCATGCTCCGCATGGTCGTGAAGCTCGTGGTCGTGGTCATGGTCATGCTCATGCGCGTGGTCGTGGCTGTCCGCGCCCTGCATCCCCTCGGAGAATTCCTCCTCGCGGGCATCGACAAAGTCCATCATGCGCAGCACCGTGCCGATGTCCTCGCCCACGGCGTCGAGCATATCGTCCGCCCAGACCTCGCCCTCGCCGCCGTTGTAGATGAAGACGTCGGCGCGCGAGATGGTCACGGCGTCGAGCGGGGTCGGCTCAAAGCTGTGCGCCTCGCGGCCCGGGGCGAGCAAAAGCGTCACGTCCGCGCGGCCCCCCGCAATGGCGCGGGCAAAATCGTAGTAGGGGAAGAGCGTCGTCACGACGCGCAGCCGCCCATCGTCTGCCGATCCCTCCCGCACAGCGCAGCCGACGAGCGAAAGCGAAAGCACGAGCACGAGCAGCGCGCCGACGAGCCGTATCCTGTTTTTCCTCGCCGTCACGGCGCGCTCACCTCCCCGAAAAGACTGTTTTTCCAATCATACCATGCTTTTGCGGATTATCAAGTGATTTGTAATGAAATCGTCACACTTTCCCGCCGCGCCCTATGCTATAATAGCCACACCAGAGGATTTCATTCCAGCTTATTCTGTGAGGAGGCGCTGACCATGAAGCGTATGTTTTCTTTCTTCCTTGCCCTTGCGCTGCTCGCCGTGCTCAGCGGCTGCGGAAAGCAGGAGCCCACCCCGAGCAAGCCCGACGAGCCGACGCCACCGCCGGAGGAGGGCATCACGCTCGCGGAGCTGAATGTGGAATTTGTTGCGGGCGACCGTGACACAGACGCGCTGATGCAATTAAAGAAGGAACTGCCGCCGCTGCTCATCGGCGCGCTCGCCGACGAGGGCGTGACGGTCGGCAGGGTCAATGTGACCTTCGGCGCAAGTGACGAGGCCACCGCCGACGCGCTCGCGCGCGGCTCGGTGCAGGTCGGCTTCATGCCGATGGAGACGTATCTGGCGCACAAGGACACGCTGCGGCTGGTCTCTGTGCCGGAGGAACCCGCCGGCGACACGGAGCGTGTCGGGCTGTATTTCCCGGCCTCCGACCAGAACCGCACGCTGCGCGCGGCGTTTGAAAAGGACGCGGCGGACGGCGGCGCGCTGCATGCGTGGGAGACGCTGCTCGGCAGCTTCTGGATGGATAATGGGAGCGACCCCGTGTTCGCCGTGCCTGTGGATGACGATGTGGCCCGGCGGTTTCTCGACAGCATGATGGACGTGAACGCCAATGGCATGATGGCGGACAGCATTCCGCGCCTGACAGAGTACGTCAGCGCGGATGAGGTGTTCTCCACTGCGGATCTTGTGGTGCTGCACGGCGAGGCTCCGGATGAGGCGCTTTGGATGGAGATTTACGGCTGCACGGTCGGCGGCGAGACGGTGTCCGTCAGTACCGCTGACGCCATCGTCGGCGGCGACGAGTTCGCTGCGGCGCTGCTTGCCGCGCTGGAAAAGCTCAGTGCGGACGAGACGGCACAGACGGTGCTGCGGCTCTACGATGGAGACGGTGTGCGCTACGGTGGGGCCGACACGCAGGCTGTGGAATTTGCGCAGTATCTGCTCGGCAATACAGAGGGCGTTTACCAGCTCACGAGCGAGTAAAAGAGAAACGCGCGGCGACGCCGCGCGTTTCTTAGCCTCTGCACAGGCTCAGATCATCATCTGTATCCCGTTGTCCTCAATGCCGATCTCGATTTTCGGCACACCGGGGGCGTATTCGCCGTCGAGCGTCCATGGAATGCTGCCGTCGCTCTCCGCCGTGACATGGCGGACATGGCGGAAGATGAGCGCGTTGCTCGTTTCGTATTCCTCGTAAACGATGGCGCGGATGGTGCGCTGGAGCTGCAGCGGTGTTTTCGGCACGGGCACGAGCATCAGCTCAAACTGCCCGTCGCACAGGTCCACCGCGTCGGGTGAGAGCTTCATCAGTCCCGCGATGGAGGTCGAGTTGCATACCGCGCCGAAGAGGTACTCGCCCTCGAACACCTCACCGTCGGCGGTAATCTTCATGGGATAGGGGCAGAGCGTTTCAAGGTCCTTCACGCCCTCGAGAAGATAGGCGAAGTGGCCGAACATATTCTTGATGTCCTGCGGCACGGTGTAGGCCGTGCGCGTGAACGCGCCGAAGGACGCGACGTAAACGAAGTTCTTTTCATTGAACACGCCCACGTCCAGGTCGCGCGGCTGAAGGCGCATGGCGCTCTGCGCCGCGAGCGCGGGATCGGAGGAAATGGACAGGCTTGCCGCGAAGTCGTTCGTGCTGCCGCCGGGCAGGTAGCTCAGCGGCGGACGCTTCTCCCGCGGCAGGCGCATGATGCCGTTGACCGTCTCGTTGAGCGTGCCGTCTCCGCCGTGGCAGACGACGAGATCGAAATCTCCGCCGAAGCGCTCGGCCAGCTCGGTCGCGTCACCGTGCCGCCGCGTCTCTGCCACGCGGACCAGATAGCCCGCCTTGGAGAAGATCGAAACGGCGTCGAACAGCGGTGCGCGCGATTTCGTCTTGCCCGCGCGGGGATTGACGATAAACAGCAGCTTCTTTTCCACAGCATTCATCCTTTCTGCGAACGGAAAAAGTTTGAAGATTCGGTTAATTTTAGTATAGCACAGAAATTGTGCTATTGCAATTCCGCAATAATCATAGTATGCTAAGCTTGATCTATTCTGAATACGGGCAGGCACTGTGCCGGCCGAGGGCAAGGGAGGAAACATGAAGCAGAAAACCTATCTTCACTGGGGCGTGACCATTACCGCCGCGGCCTGCGCCATTCTCGTGTTTTACGACACCTTCTTTCAGGACGGCGTGCTGTTTATTTTTATAGAAAAGCTCTTCGGCATCCTCAAGCCCGTGCTTTACGGTCTTGCGATGGCCTACCTGCTCACGCCCATCGTGGACTTTTTCGACCGTCTCCTCCGCGACAGGCTCGGCGTCAAGCGTGCCGGACTGATGCGCTGCCTGAGCATCCTTGTGACCTGGCTCCTTGCGCTGGGACTCGTGTATCTGCTCTTCAGCATCCTGATCCCCGAGCTGGTCGCGAGCGTATCGCTGCTCTTTTCCAATCTCGAGAGCTATTACCGCACCATCTACACCTGGGTCACGCAGCTTGTGGAGGACAATCCCTACATCTCCGAGCGCGTGCTCACGCTGGTTCGTGATTACTACAATGAGCTGGTCGACTGGGTGAAGAACACCGTCATTCCCGGCGCACAGGTCGCCATCGTCGCCGTGACCGGCGGCGTGCTGAGCGTGCTGGTCTTTGCCAAGGACCTGCTCGTGGGCATCGTCGTTTCCGTTTACATCCTCGCCCGCAAGGAGACCTTCGGCCTCCACACGCGCAAGCTGCTCTACTCGCTCGTCTCCGCGCCGCACTATGAGCGCGCGCTGCGTGCCACCCGCGAGGCCGACCGCATCTTCTCCGGCTTTGTGCGCGGCAAGCTGCTCGACTCGCTCATCATCGGCATTCTGTGCTTCATCGTCTGCTCGATTTTGAAGTTCCCCTACACGCCCATCATCGCGGTCTTTGTGGGCGTGACGAACATCATCCCCATCTTCGGCCCCTTCCTCGGCGCGATCCCCAGCGCGTTTTTGATCCTGCTCGTGAGCCCCCGCCAGTGCCTCTACTTTATCATTTTCATCATTGCCCTCCAGCAGTTCGACGGCAACATCCTCGGTCCCAAAATTTTGGGCGAGACCGTCGGCATTTCGAGCTTCTGGATCGTCGTCGCCATCCTTGTCGGCGGCGGCTTCGGCGGCGTGCTGGGTATGTTCCTCGGCGTGCCGGTGTTCGCCTGCATCCATTCCGCCGTGAGCTTCCTGTGTGAATCGTCCCTGCGCAAAAAGGGCGTGACGGACGACGCGATATTTGCGCCCCGTCGGGTTTTGACGGGCACGACCACAACACCAAAAGGAGAAAACCATGAATAAGCGCATCCTCACCCTGTTTCTTTCCCTGACTCTGCTCCTCTCCCTCGCCGCCTGCGGCGGGAACGTCGACACGACCGACGCGCGGCGCGACGCGAACGAGATCGTCGTCGGCATCGCGCAGGACCTGGAAAACAGCCTTGACCCCTACACCTCTGTCACCGCCGCGAACCGCGAGGTGCTGTTCAACGTGTTTGAGGGCCTCGTCAAGCCCGACGCGGACGGCAACCTGATCCCTGCCGTCGCTGAACGCTGGGAGATCTCCGACGATCAGCTCACTTATACGTTCCATCTCCGCCCCGGCGTGAAGTTCCACGACGGCAGCGAGGTCACGGCAATGGATGTCGCATGGTCGATCGACAAGGCTATGCAGTCCGGTAACTGGAAGGCGCTGGACAATATCGATGCCGTAAATATCGGCGATACCTTCTCCGTTGTACTCAAGGCTGCCGACAGCGATTTCCTCTCCTACATGACGCTGGCCATCACACCGGAGAACCACGCCGACGGCGCGGACCCGGTCGGTACCGGTCCGTTCAAGTACGTCTCCCGCGCCGCGCAGCAGAATCTTGTGCTGGAGCGCTTCGCCGACTACTGGGGCGAGGGCGCGAAGGTGGACAAGGTCACCTATCAAATTTATGAGAATGCCGAGGCGCTCGTCATGGCGCTCAAGAGCGGCGCGGTGGACATCTGCGCCCACCTGACCGCCACGCAGGCAAACCAGCTCACCGAGAGCTTTGACATTCTCGAGGGCACCATGAACCTCGTGCAGGCCGTGTATCTCAACCACGCCTACGAGCCGCTTGCGAACGAAACGGTACGCAAGGCGCTGTGCTACGCGCTCGACCGTGAGCAGGTCTTTGACGTGGTCGCCGACGGTCACGGCACGGCGGTCGGCAGCAGCATGTATCCCAACTTCCGCAAGTATTTCCTGCCCGAGCTTGCCGACCTCTATCCGCATGACACGGAAAAGGCCAAGGCGATGCTCGCCGAGGCGGGCTATCCCGACGGCTTTGACCTCACCATCACCGTTCCCAGCAACTACCAGCCGCACATGGACACCGCGCAGGTCGTCGCCGAGCAGCTCCGCGCCATCGGCGTGAACGTGACCATCGACCCCGTCGAGTGGGCGAGCTGGCTGGAGAACGTCTATTCCGGCCGCCGCTATCAGGCTACCGTTGTCGGCGTGGACGCCAGCACCCTGACCGCCCGTGCCATGCTCGAACGCTTTACCTCTACGGCGAGTAATAATTTCATAAATTATTCCAACGCAGAATACGATGAAGCCTTTGCCGCCGCCATCCGCGCCGCGACCGACGAGGAAGCGACCGCCCAATACCTCCGCTGCGAGGAAATTTTGGCCGAGACCGCCGCGAACGTTTACATTCAGGACCTCGCGGATCTCGTCGCCGTGCGTAAGGGTCTCACCGGCTACCGGTTCTACCCGCTCTACGCCATCGACCTGAGCACCGTGGCCTACACCTGACGAAAATTCGAGGGCAGACGCCCTGACCGACAAAGCGAGGCGAACACCATGCGTTATACAGCGAAAAAAATCGCAACGATGCTGCTGACGATGGTGATCGTCTCGTTTTTGACCTTCGTTGCCTTCTCCCTCCTCTCCGGCGACGCGGCGACGCGCCTGCTCGGTACGGAGGCGACTCCCGAGCGGCTTGAGGCCCTGCGCATCGAGCTGGGGCTGAACGACCCGCTTCTCGTGCGCTACGGCCGCTGGCTGTGGGATGCGCTGCACGGCGACCTCGGCACCTCGTACCGCTACGGACAGAGCGTGAGCTCGCTCATCGCGCAGCGGCTGGGTCCCACGCTGACGCTCACAGCGCTTGCGTTCGCGCTCATCGTGGCGGTCTCCATTCCGCTCGGCGTGCTGTCGGCCAAATACGCCGGCGGCTGGCTCGACCGCGCGCTGACCGTGATCAATCAGGTCGTGATGGCGGTGCCGCCGTTTTTCACCGGCATCCTCTTTACCTATCTCTTCGGCCTTGTGCTGCATCTGTTCATCGCGGGCGCGTTCCCTGCGGGCGGCGTGGGGCATTATATCGGTTATCTCTTCTTCCCCGCGCTCGCCGTCGCGCTGCCGCGCATCGCCATGACGGTCAAGCTCCTGCGCACGTCGATCTTAGACGAGGCACAGCGCGACTACGTCCGCACCTCTATGAGCCGCGGACGCTCGCGCAGCGGCATCCTCTACCGCCATGTGCTGAAAAACACGCTCGTGCCGGTCCTGACCTTCCTCGCCATGACGGTCGCCGATCTGCTCGCGGGCAGCGTCGTCATCGAGCAGGTGTTCGCCGTCCCCGGTCTCGGGCGGCTGCTGCTGACCTCCATCGAGGGGCGCGACGAGCCGGTCGCGCGCGCCATCGTTGTGCTGCTGGCCTTCGCCGTCATTCTCTGCAATCTCCTTGCCGATCTGCTCGCGCGGCGCATCGACCCACGGCTCGGCTCCGGAGCGGGAGGTGCGGCATGAGAAAAAACACCTTCCTGCGCGTGGGCCTCGTGCTCACGGCGCTGGTCGTCGGCTTCATTGTCCTCGGCCTTTTCTGGACGCCCTACTCCCCCAACGCCATGGACTTTTCACGCCTGCTGCCGCCGTCCGCCGCGCACCCGATGGGCACGGACAAGTTCGGCCGCGACATTTTGAGCCGCGTCATGGTCGGCGCGGGCGATACGCTGCTCATTGCGCTCGGTACCGTCGCCATCGGCACCGTGGTAGGCACGCTCGTCGGCGCGCTGACCGGCTGGTACGGCGGCTGGGTGGACGAGGTGCTCATGCGTCTGAACGACGCGCTCGCCTCCTTTCCGAGCATTCTCATTCTGCTCGTGCTCGTGAGCCTGCTCGGCGGCGGGCGGGAGCACATGACGCTTGCGCTCGGCATCGTCTTTATCCCAAGCTACGCGCGTATCGTGCGCAGCGAGTTTGCCCGCGCGCGCACGCAGAACTACGTCCATTCGGCGGAACTGATGGGCGCATCCACCGCGCGCATCCTCTTTGTTCACATTCTGCCGAACATCTGGCACACGCTCGTCTCCGCCATCACCATCGGCTTCAACAACGCCGTGCTCGCCGAGGCGGCGATGAGCTACCTCTCCATCGGCGTTTCGCCCGATGAGGCGAGCCTTGGCTATATGCTCTCGGAGTCGCAGAGCATGCTCGGCTCCGCGCCGTGGTACGCGCTCGGCGCGGGCGCGGTCATTGTGCTGCTGATCCTCGGCGTGAGCCTGATCGGCGAGGGCCTGCAGCGCGGCGAGAACTGATTTTCTGGAAAGGAGATGCCCCCATGGTCGAGATCCATGATCTGCACGTCCGCTTTCACGGCGCCTCGCGCGAGGCCGTGGCGGGCATTGACCTGACTATCCGCGACGGCGAGGTCGTCGGGCTCGTGGGCGAGAGCGGCAGCGGCAAGACCGTGACCGCCATGACGCTCTCGGGCCTCATCGAGCGCAAAAAGGTCACGCTCTCCGGCGAGGTGCGCTTCGACGGGCGCGATATCCTGCGCCTGCCCCGCGCGGAGCTGCGCGCCATCCAGGGCCGCGAGCTCGGCGTGGTCTTTCAGGAGCCGATGACCGCGATGGACCCGCTCATGCGCATCGGCCCGCAGGTCGAGGAGGCGCTGGCCGTCCACACGCAGCTGACGAAGGAGCAGCGCCGCGCGCGTGCGCTCGAGGCGCTGCGCGATGTGGACCTCCCCGCGCCGGAGGAAATTTACCGCAAGTACCCGCACGAGTGCTCCGGCGGTCAGCTCCAGCGCGTGATGATCGCCGCAGCCATCGTCACCGATCCGCATTTGCTGCTGCTCGACGAGCCGACCACCGCGCTCGACGTGACCGTGCAGGCACAGATCCTCGCGCTTTTGCGCCGTTTGAATCGGGAGCGCGGCATCTCGATGCTGCTCATCTCGCACAATTTGCAGGTCGTGCGTCGCATCTGCTCGCGCGTTGCCGTGATGCAGCGCGGTCACATCGTTGAGGAGGGCGCGCCCGAGCAGCTTTTCACCGCGCCGCAGCACCCCTACACCGCCGAGCTCATCAACGCCATCCCGCGCCGCGTGCGCAGAGGTTAACACCATGGACGACCTTGTTTTAGAAGTCAAAAGCCTTACAAGCTGGTACCGCGACACCGATGAGCATGGGCGGCGGCACGACCATACCGTGCTGCACGACGTGAGCTTCACGCTCCGCCGCGGCGAAATTTTGGGGCTTGTAGGTGAAAGCGGCACCGGCAAAACCACGCTGGTGAAGAATATCCTCGGTCTGGTCAAGACCCACACGGGCGAGATCATCCACTACACCAAGCGTCCGCAGATGATCTTTCAGGACCCCTACTCCTCGCTCAACCCCGCCTACACCGTCGGCTGGAGCTTAGAGGAGCCGCTGCGCATCTACGGCAAGTACGACGCCGCTGAGCGGCGCCGCCGCGTCGCGGAGATCGCCGAAAAGGTCGGACTTCCCGCCGAGTGCCTGACGCGCAGGCCGAACGAGCTTTCCGGCGGGCAGCGCCAGCGCGTCTCCATCGGGGTAGCGCTCATCCAAAAGCCGCGGCTCATCATCGACGACGAGCCGGTCAGCGCGCTGGACGTGACCATTCAGCGTCAGATTTTAGAGCTGATGCGCACGGTGCGCGACGAGCTGGGCATCTCGTTCCTCTTTATCTCGCACGACCTCAACGTGGTCTATCAGCTCTGCGACCGTGTGATGGTGATGAAGGACGGGCGCATCGTGGAGGAAAACACGGTGCAGGAGCTTTTCGACCACCCGCAGCACGCCTACACGCGCGAGCTGCTCTCTGCCGCCGACTGAAAAGATGAAAGTGCTGCTTCTTCGCCATAAAAAACTGCATCTCTGGCTGCTCGCGGACCTTGCGTTTCTTGCGGCCTTTTTGCTCGCGCGTCAAAGCCGAGGCGCTATGAACGCCCTGACGGAGGGCTTCACGAATCCGCTGCGGCGCGCGATCGGACAGCTGTGCGAGTGCGTCCCCTTCTCCGTCGCGGAGGGGCTGTACGTCCTCGCGGCGCTGGGCTTTCTCGCCTTCCTCGTGCTGGGTGTGCGCGCCGTCGCGCGCAGCCGGCACAGAAGCGGCACAGTCTACGCGCTCGTGCTTGGGCTTGGGAACGCGGTTTTGACCGTCTATGTGCTCTTTTGCCTGCTCTGGGGTGCGAATTACTACGCTGACAGCTTCACCGACAAAAGCGGCATCGATGTCGGGCCGGTCGCCGTCGACGACCTCGAGCGCGTGACGCGGCAATTCGCCGCACTGGTGAACGAATACGCCGGAGACGTCCCCCGCGCCGCCGACGGCGCCTTTGCCGGCGACCGCGCGGAGATCCTCGCCTACGCGCCGAAGATCTACGAAAATCTGTATGAGGAATTTCCGTTCCTCGAAATGACCGACGTGCCGCCCAAGACCATGCGCTTTTCCCGCGTGATGAGCGCGATGGGCTTCACCGGCTTCTACTTCCCGTTCACGGGCGAGTGCAATGTAAACGTCGATTTCCCCGCCGCGACGCTGCCCACCACCGTCGCGCATGAGCTTTCTCACCGCCGCGGCATCGCGAGCGAGCAGGAGTGCAATTTTCTCGCCGTGCTCGCCTGCCTGCGCTGCGGCGACGCCGCCTACCGCTACGCGGGCGCGCTGTCGGGCTACATCTACCTTGCCAACGCGCTCTATTCCGCCGACGCGGAGCGCTGGCGCGCCGTGCGCGAAACGCTTGACGAGCGCGTGGTCGCCGACCTGCGCGCTTCCGGCGCCTACTGGGCACAGTTTGAGGGACTGGCGGACACGGTCTCCAACGCCGTCTACGACGGCTTTCTCAAGAGCTACGGCACCATCGGCGTCAAGAGCTACGGCGCCTGCGTCGACCTGCTGGTGGCGTATTTCAAGTAAAGCAGAAGCGGCTTGCATTGCAAGCCGCTTCGCGCGTTTTCGTCTGCCGGCGCGAGTGCGCCGCCGCAAGCGTTTTGCGCGGCAAAACCTTGACGGAGGGCGAATTCACTTCGCCCAAGCATTTCAATTCCCGATCCGGGATTCCAAAAAAGAAGCGGCTTGCATTGCAAGCCGCTTCTTTTTTGGAGCAGGGTACGGGAATCGAACCCGCCTTCTCGGCTTGGGAAGCCGATGCACTACCGATGTACTAACCCTGCAAAGTGAGGCTATTATAGCAGACTTCCCCGCGCAATGCAAGGCGAAATTTGCCTGCCGGCACAGTTTTCCGTATATGCCCCCGGCGGGCGGCATAGGATGGGGCAAAGGACATAAAAAGGAGTGCATCCCATGAAACGAACGGTATTTTCTCTGCTGGCAGCCTTCGCCCTGTGCGTCAGCGCCGCGGCGGTGGGGCCGGCGGTGAGCTGTCCGAGCGCGCTGTTGATGGAAAAGCAGACCGGCACGGTGCTCTTCGCGCAGGATGAACACACGCCGCGCGAGCCGGCGAGCGTGACGAAGATCATGACGCTGCTGCTGGTGATGGAGGCCATCGACTCCGGCGCGCTCTCCTACGACGACGTGGTGACGGGCTCGGCGCACGCGGCTGGCATGGGCGGCAGCCAGATCTGGCTCAAGGAGAACGAACAGATGACGGTGCGCGACCTGCTCAAGGCTGTGTGCATCGTCTCGGGCAACGACGCGGCGGTGGCGCTCGCCGAGCATCTTGCCGGCAGCGAGGACGCCTTCGTGGAGCGCATGAACGCGCGGGCGCAGGAGCTCGGCATGAACGACACGCACTTTGTCAACTGCACGGGCCTGCCCGCCGAGAGGCATCTCACAAGCGCCTATGACATCGCGCTCATGTCGCGCGAGCTGATCCTCAGGCACCCCGACATCCGGCAATTCACGACCGTCTGGATGGATTCGCTGCGCGGCGGAGAGTCCATGCTCGTAAATACAAACAAGCTCATCCGCTTCTACGACGGCGCGACCGGCCTCAAGACCGGCTCGACCGGCTCGGCGGGCTATTGCCTGAGCGCGACGGCGGAGAAAAACGGCATGGAGCTCATCGCGGTCGTGCTCAAGGGCAAGACGAGCGACGAGCGCTTCTCCGACGCCAAGAGCCTGCTCAACTACGGCTTTTCGACCTGGTCGCTCGTGACCGTCACGCCCGACGAGGTGCTGCCGCCCGTACCGGTGACGCTCGGCGTGCGCGGCACGGTGCAACCGGTGCTCACGAGCGAGAACACCCTGCTGGTGGAAAAGACGCTGGCAAACGGCCTGACGAAGGAAGTCGCGCTGGCAGAAAGCGTCGCCGCGCCGGTATACGCGGGCGACACGCTCGGGCAGCTCACGGTGCGCGACGCGGCGGGGAACACGGTCGCCGAGCTGCCCATCCTCGCGGGCGAGGACGTGGGCCATGTGACCTTCGTGCAGATGCTGGGACGCTGTCTTGCGCGTGGCTTCTGCATGGGACCGCAGAGCTGAACCCCACCGAAAGCGGCAGAATTCGCGGAATGACCAAAAAAAGACACAAAAATTTTACATTTTCTCTTGACAAAACGCTGTGAGGGTGTATACTGTCCTTGTTTTTAATAAGTCTTGATAGAGGCGCGGCCAACATCAGTAGCTCTGCATGACCGGCAGGAACCGGAGAGCGAAAGGGGCGGCCGCCGAGGGGACACACGGATTCCTGTGCGTGCGTTCACCGGGCCGGGGGATAACATCCGTCGGACTGTCGCCGAAAGGCGGAGAGCTGTCATGATCGGAATACGACCGAAAGCGTATTTGCAAAGGGTGTTGTGTTTAAGTCATGATGGAAGCATCATGGCTTAAATTTTTTGTGCAGACGCACGAAAGGAGAATCCCTCATGTTTGTCAACACCTTCTGGTCCCTCGTTCCCCCGATCGTCGCCATCGGCCTTGCCCTGCTGACGAAGGAGACCTACTCCTCCCTCTTCATCGGCATCGTCGTCGGCGCCCTGCTCGCCACGGACTTCAGCCCCATCGGCGCGCTCGACACCATCATCAACGACGGTCTGACCGCCGCCATCGCCGATAACGCCGGCATCTTCCTCTTCCTCGTGATCCTCGGCGTGATGGTCGCGCTCGTCAACGCCACCGGCGGCTCCGCCGCGTTCGGCCGCTGGGCCGCGAGCCACATCCATTCCAAGGCCGGCGCGCTGCTCGCCACCTTCGCCCTCGGTGTGCTGATCTTCATCGACGACTACTTCAACTGCCTCACCGTCGGCTCCGTCATGACCCCCGTGACCGACAGCCAGCGCATCTCCCGTGTGAAGCTCGCCTACCTCATTGACGCCACCGCCGCGCCGATCTGCATGATCGCGCCGATCTCCTCGTGGGCGGCCGCCGTCTCTGGCGTCGCCGCGAAGCTCGACACCGGCGTGTCCGGCATTCAGCTTTTCATCGAGGCCATTCCCTATAACTTCTACTCTCTGCTCACCATCGTGTTTGTCATCACCATGGTCGTTCTCGGTGTGGACTACGGTCCCATGGCCGCGGCAGAGCTCAAGGCTGCCCAGACCGGCGACCTCGGCGCGCTGAGCGAGGAGCAGGAGGAGGGCTCCTCCCGCGCGAATATGTGGGATATGCTCATTCCCATCATCCTGCTCATCATCTTCTGCGTCATCGGCCTCATCTACGTCGGCGGCTTCTGGGATCCTGAGACCAACGCGGGCGACTTCATCGCAGCCTTCGGTGATACTGATGCCTTTGTGGGTCTGCCCTGGGGCGCGTTGATTGCGCTGGTCCTGTCCATCATCTACCTCTGCGCGCGCCGTGTCATCACCTTCAAGGGCGCTATGGGCTGCATGACCAAGGGCTTCAACGCCATGGTCCCCGCCATTCTGATCCTCACCTTCGCCGTCTCCCTCAAGAGCATGACGGGTCTCCTCGGCGCCGCCGATTATGTGGAGGGTCTGATGAAGCAGGCGTCCGAAGGCCTCTTCATGCTGCTGCCCGCTATCATCTTCGTGGTCGCCTGCCTGCTGGCCTTCGCCACCGGCACCAGCTGGGGCACCTTCGGCATTCTCATCCCCATCGTGCTTCCTATCTTCAACGCGGCTCCCGACCTGCAGATCATGGGCATTTCCGCCTGTCTCGCCGGTGCGGTCTGCGGCGACCACTGCTCCCCCATCTCCGACACCACCATCATGGCGTCCGCCGGCGCAAACTGCAACCACATTGACCATGTCTCCACGCAGATCCCCTACGCCGTCACCGTGGCTGCCATCTGCTTTGTGAACTACATCCTCGCAGCGTTCATCCGCAACGTGGTCATCAGCCTCGCCATCGGCGTGGTCATGGTCATCGGCACGCTGCTGGTCATCCGCTCCGTGCAGAGCAGGAAGACCGCTTGAGCGCAAGGCTCCGCGCACTGCTTCCGCCGATAAAAACGCTCCGACCGATTTTCGGTCGGAGCGTTTTCTTATAGGCTTTGGTATTCGGTCCTCATTTTGTCCGAAGCTGCCAGAATGCCACGGCGCTCGCCGCCGCCACGTTGAGCGAATTCACGCCGTGCGCCATGGGGATCTTCACCGTGTAGTCGCACGCGGCAATGGTGCGCGGCGAAAGGCCGTCGCCCTCCGTGCCGAGCACGATCGCCAGCCGCGGCTCGGCAGCGAGCCGCGCGTCGTCAATGCTTACGGAGTCGTCCGTCAGCGCCATCGCCGCGGTCCGGAAGCCGAGCGCGTGCAGACGCTCGACGCCCTTTTGCGGCCAGTCGGCGGCGTCCTCGCCGATGCGTGCCCACGGCACCTGAAAGACCGTGCCCATGCTCACGCGCACCGCGCGGCGGTAAAAGGGGTCGCAGCAGGTCGGCGTCACCAGCACCGCGTCGATACCGAGCGCCGCCGCCGAGCGGAAGATCGCCCCCACATTCGTGTGGTCCACGATGCCCTCAAGCACCGCCACGCGCCGCGCCCTCGCGCAGACCTCCTCCACGCTCGGGAGCCTTGGCCGGCGCATGGCGCACAGCACCCCGCGCGTGAGTTCAAAGCCCGTCAGCCGTGCGAGCGTTTCGCGTTCGGCGGTGTAGACGGGAATGCCGCCGCAGCGCGCAAGGATGGGCTGCGCGTCGCCCTCGATGTGCCGCCGCTCCATCAAAAGCGAGAGCGGCTCATAGCCTGCGTCGAGCGCGGTGGCGATGACCTTGGGACTCTCGGCGATGAAAACGCCCTTGTCCGGCTCCAGACGGTTTCGCAGCTGCGCCTCGGTCAGGCGGGCGTAGACGTCCAGCTCCGGCGCGGCCAGGTCGGTCACTTCGATGATGTGCGGCATAGTCTCGGCTCCTCTCCCCTCGCCGGAACAAGCCGGCAAGAGCGGAAATTCTGCTCTCAGTATAGCAAACGCACCGGGGCTTGTCCATCGAAACTTCTCCCCTCGCCGCCGTTCGACGGAACATTCGCTATATTTTTTCGTTTCAGGTGTTGACACGGTGACCGAAATATGGTATATTAATCGTTGCCGATATCCGCCGGTGTGGTGGAATAGGTAGACACAGGGGACTTAAAATCCCCCGGTAGCGATACTGTACCGGTTCGAGTCCGGTCACCGGCACCAGTATTTCCACAATTCCATATCGCGGGATAGAGCAGCTGGTAGCTCGTCGGGCTCATAACCCAAGTAGTTACCTCCATTCTCGGGGCAACACCGGGAACCGCGCAAAACTGAATATCGCGGAGTAGAGCAGCTGGTAGCTCGTCGGGCTCATAACCCGGAGGTCGCAGGTTCAAGTCCTGCCTCCGCAACCAGAAAACCCTGAAATCTCAACGGTTTCGGGGTTTTTTCTTTGCTCTATTGCAATTTGCATTTCTTTTTCCCGAAGAGCCTTGCCCCATTTTTTCATCAAATATTATCCCTCATACAAAATATCTCCTTTGTCGTTCTATTTTAATTTTTCAGCCCGCCCGCTATTAGCGTTTGCAGTAAAGTAGGCAGTGCGACGGGAATTGCATTTCCCTTCAAGCGTTATTTGCTGTTATTCTTTCCCGCTGCGAGAAATCCGGCAGCGGGATGCCGGCAAATTTCGCTCTTTTTTTCGCTCCGTTGAGCCGTGGCGCGTTGTTGAACTGCTCTCCATTTAGGTAGTCCGTCATGGAGGTGATCGCCTCCCGTTCGATGTCCTCGCTCTTGTGAAGATACTTCCTTGTCGTCTCAATGGACGAGTGTCCCAAGATCCCCTGAACAATGTTGAGCGGCGTCCGTTCCTCCACCAGTCGCGTTGCCAGTGTGTGCCGCAGAGCATGAGGATTAACCTTTTTGATCTCGCATCGCTTTGATATGGCGTTGAGTCGGATCTCAAAGCTCTTGGGGTCAATGTGCGTCCCTGCTCTTGACGGAAACAACAGATTATCTGGATTGGGCCAGCTGGAGTGAGCAAGCGTGTAGAGATGTCGGATCAACAGCTCACACAAGCCGTCCGAAATAGCGATCTCGCGGTTCGATGTCTTTGTCTTGGGCGTGCTCTGGACGATCAGGTGCGTTTTTTTCTTCGGGTCGTAATTCAAAATCCTGATGTTCGGATTATCCAACGACAGTGCCTCCGTTTTTACCCGAATCAGATTTTTGTTGATCCGCAGTGTCTGCCGTTCCAAGTCAAGGTCCGCAATCTCCAACGCAAGCAGCTCGCCCACACGGAAGCCAACGAACAGATCGGTCAAGATTGCTATGCGCTGCGTTTCCTTCATGACCTCCTCCATAAAAATCTGCATTTCAGAGGGACTCAAAACACGCATCTCCTTTGCGACGACCTCCGGCCTTGTTGTGCTCAGTGTCGGGTTGCACGGGAGCTTGTACTTGCTTTGAGCGTATGTGAAAAAGTCCTTGAGGATCATGTGATGATTGCGAATCGTTTTGGGGGACAGTCCGCCGTTCCGCCCGTCCATACGCGCACCGTTGAGCTGTTTCTTTTGGTAATATTCCTGTATCACATCCGGACTGATCTGATACAGGAGCATTTCATCAAAGGCAGGAGCAAAGTGCGTGTGGTAGATGTCTAAATAGCTTGCGTAGGTCGATGGCTTTCTGGTCGGCGGGGACTTGTAAAGACGAAGCCAGTCCATAAAAGCATCCTTGAATTGCACTTCCGACTCCATTGAATGCCCAAGGCGTTTTTGCATTTCTTCCTTTTGGGCATCCTCTCGTTTTGAAGCCTCCTCCAAAACCTTCATGTGTTCCTGTTCCGCAAGCCACTCTTCCTTTCTCTGCTTGCAGATCGCCTTTGTTTTCCCCTTAAACGATTTCCTTTCCGGAGCGCCGTTTTCTTTCCTGCCGATCGTGATTTGATGTACCCATGTGCGATCGGGGAGCTGCCACCAGCTCCCTTCGCCATTTGCACGACGCTTATTTGCCATGGTAACCTCCAATTCTCATCTTTCATTATGATAATTGAAGATTTTGCCTCATTGTTTCGCAACGCCGGCGCTTTCGAGCCATGCGTAGAAGCCCTCTGCCGGTATCCGGTAATTCTTCCCAATCTTGATGACCGGAAATGCCTTGCTATGAATTAAATTATAAGCAACATTCGTCCCAATTTTGAGAGTTCGCTGAATATCCCTCACGGTCAAAAAGTCGTATTTTGCTTCACACATAAAAAGCTCCTTTCTGCGCTGCGTGCCAAGGTCTATTCATTTTTCGAGGTACATTGCTGACTCATAAAGCTATTTTACGACAACTCCCTGAGCTAATCAATATATCTCATCGCCCTTTGGCACAAATATTTTGAAATCCTTACGCCGGAAAAAATAGCTGACGACAAGAGGAGATGCTCCCGCGAACGGGAGCATCTCCTCTTTTGACGAGTATAATCATATCACATGACTATGCGACAGCGCAAGTACATCAACCGCGACATTTTTGCGACATTTTGAAAATATGAGCGTCTTACCCGTTGTAGCGTTCCGAGTAAGCGTACATTTCCGCAAGATTATCAACAGCATCCTTTCTGATCCGTTCGATGGTGCGAACAGTCAGGCCGTGTTGTTCTGCCGCTTTTTTCGTAGATACCCCTTCCATGTAAACCATGCGCACAACCTCTGCCTGGCGCTTTTCAAGAAGCGAGATGTAGTACAGGAGCTTCTTCTGCCTCCGTTCGAGAATAAAGAGTTCATCTGCGATCTCCTTGGCAGATTCAGCATTCAGCTGCTTGGCCTGCTCCTCATAGTTGAGGGCAATATAGAGTGTCTTGTTGGAAATATGTCCTTTGGAATGACCTACACCTTCTCCGCTTCCATAGTTCATGGCCTCGATTTGCTCCGTCACGCCAACCTCGGAGGGATGCTCCAGATCATAGCGCAAAACGGCGATCTTCCGCTCACGGGCGCGGTAGCCTTCCAGCAATTCAGAAACATAGTTTTTCATATCAGCACTCATAATAGCCTCCTTTTCTCGTCTTGGTTTGGGAATGAAGGATCATCGTGCTGATCGGAGGTGATCGGCAGTGAGGGCAGAGCACTCCGCCCTCACTGGGAAAGTAAAGCGCCCCCACAGGAATAACCCACAGAGGCTCATGCAAGGAACTTATGTTATTAGCCGCGCAAGTAAGCTCCAAAAACTCGCGCTTCGGGGCGGGTACACGCCACATCCACGGGAGGCTGTTTTCTTGCTTTTGAGAGTGCGGCGATACGTCGCATCCTGTAAGAATTTCATGCGCCTCCCAAAATGAGATAGCTCTACGGGGATATTGAGCTCATTATAGCAAGCTCCCCCCAAAAAGCAAACTGTCCCACGGTGCAGCTATGGAAAAACTCCAACTATACAGGGGCAAAAGGGGATGCTAAACTGAGACTGTATTTCAGGGCGAAGTAAGTTAGGGCGGAGTAAGTTAGGGAGGAACGGCGACAGAAAGGGGGTTATTGCGCCCTCCGTCAGACTCAAACGAACTGGAACTCAATAAAGGACAAGAATGAAACCGTAATTGCTCATAGGGGCGATTGCGGTCTTTTTTTGTCTCAAAATCGAAAGGAGCAAGCATTTTATGAGCGAACTCAACAGTACCAACGCATGGCCCTTCACCGAGATCCCTGCCGAGGAAAGACTGGACATTAACGCGATTTTCGGAGACAGCACGGATACAGCCAATCAGGGCAACCCCTTTGAGGTACAGGCGACTGCCGCAGCACCCGCACCGGCACCTGCAACGCAGGAAATGCCGGCGGCACCCGCTGTGGAAGCAGCCGCACCGATGCCAGCTGTTGCCCCGCCGAAGGAAGCTCCCGCTCCCGCACAGCCGGAGTCAAATGCAGCCGCAGGAAACCCCATTGCCGCGGCTTTTGAGCAGAAAACGGCGGAGAATACCAAGAAGGGGCTTTTGGAAAAGCCGCCTGTCTTCTATCACAAGGGTGTGAAGGAGGACATCGAGGACGCCTCTATGACCTTTGAAGAGCTTCGTATCCGCAAATCTGAGGACTTCACCGATCTGGAGGAGGGCAAGCGCGTTTCCTGGAGCGTGGAATACTGCGGTATTCGCAAGGAGATCAAGGACCCCAAGGGTACCACGATCATTTCCATGAAGGAGACCATCGAGCGTTCCCGTGAATTTCTGGAAGCACTCAAAAAATCAAAAGAGAAGGACCCCTGCTGCTATGTTAAGCCCAAGGTGGAGATGAAGACCAAGGGCAACGCCGCCTACAAGGGCAGATTCGGCACCTTGGAAGAGGCGCGGGAATCGGATAAGGTCATCTGCCTGATCCCCTCCCGCGACGGCAGGATCTACGAGCTTCGCAAAATGGAGCAGGGCGAGTTCATCGCCCCCAAAAACAATGTAGTGGATTTTTCGGAGATCAGGGCTGGGTTTATCCCAGCCCTGCCGAAGATCCCCGCACAGCTCATGGGCGAGATCATTGCGTTTTTCCGCTCCTTTATGACGGAGAGCGAGGAAAATGAAGCGATGGCGCAGATCTATTGGGATAAGGCAGAAAAACGTTTTTTGCCTATGTTCCCAAGCAGAGCGTATGTAAAGAAGAGGTTGAGGCCAATCTTCACGACTGCCCGTACGATGATGAGGAGCGATATATCTGCTATGCAGATATTCACTCCCATAACAGCATGGACGCCTTTTTCTCCGGAAAGGATGATAGGGACGAGTGCTCCACGGGGCTCTACCTTGTCCTCGGAAGGCTCGATCATTTCTACCCGGAGATCAAGGCCCGCATCTTCTGCGGCGACAGCTTTGTTCCCATTGACCCCGATACGGTCGTCGAAGGGTTGGAGCGCCAGTTTCCGAGAGAGTGGCTGGAGCAGGTCAGCATCCGCAGGAAAGAGAGCGTAAGAGTGGAAAAGAAACGCGGCTTCATGGACCGTCTCGCGGAGGTGAAGTGGTGAAATTCCCGATGGATCGCCCGGTCAAGATCGTGATGCTGGGCGCGGGAGGGACCGGCGGCTATGTCGCGCCCTATCTCTTTCGCCTACTTCACATGCTTGATAGGCCGGCACGTTTCGTCATCTGCGATGGGGACATTGTGGAGCTGAAGAACCTTGACCGGCAAAATTTTGTCCCGGCGGATCTCGGAGAAAACAAAGCCCGTATTCTGGCAGAACGCTATTCCACAGTCCTTGGTATGGAAACAGAATACGTCCCCAATTTCATCGAGACGCTCCCGGAGCTGATGGCGCTGATTGCGCCGAACTTGTGGGAGACCGACGGATTTCGGAATCGGTACGCTGCGGAAATGGTGATCCTGCTCGGCTGTGTGGACAACAATCGGACGCGCCAGCTCTGCCATGAGGCGTTCCGCCAAAGCGAGGATCTCGTCTACATCGACAGTGGCAACGGCAGCTACACCGGTCAAGTGGTCTGCGGCGTGCGGCGGAACGGCCATACCATGCGAAAGCCCATCGGCAGCGTCCATCCGGAAATGCTGAGGATCACGGATAAGTTTCCGTCGGAGCTAAGCTGCGCCGAAGCGGCGCAGGCGGACCCGCAGAGCATCGTCGCCAATGTCATGGCGGCCACGGCCGTTTTGACAATGGTATATAACATCCTGACGCACGGAGAGAATATCGCCCTTCAAACAGATTTCTCAACGAGGACGATCCGCATGCAGACGGTATTGGAAAAGCAGTCGAGGAGGAACGCCGCATGAAGAAGGTAACCGTAGACGCCCGTGCGTTCGCGGACGCCATGAGTAAGGTCAGTAAGGTGCCGAAAAAGAGTGCGATCCCCATTTTGGAGGAGGTCGCGGTCAGCATCAAGGCCGGATGCTGTACGCTGGCCGCAACAGACATGGACACATGGCTCGCAGCAGAGCTTCCGGCTCAAGGCGATGATATGTCCTTCGTTTTTCAGAGGACAAAGGATGTAATGAAAGCCTGCGCCCATTTTGAAGGGGAATTGGCACTTACCCTTGATACGGAGGACAAAAAGAATTGGAAACTGGAGCTGCACTGCGGGCAAAGGGCTGCGACATTCACCGTTGCCTCCCATGAAGATTATCCGGAGTGCAGGACCGTAGAGAATGATGCATCCCTGCGTGTGAACGCCGCAGAGCTTTTCCGCAGCGTCGAGCGTGTGCGCTATGCTGTGCAGAGAGCCGATCCGAGCACAAATCCGAAGGCCGCCTGTATTCAGTTTCGCGGTAACCGGATCTTCTCGCTGGATGGGCGCCGCATGGCCTGTGACTCGCAGCCGGATACCGTCTTTCCCCTTCCGTGTCTGCTTTCGGGCGATGCGCTTGTACACCTGAAGGCATTTGGGGAGAGCGAGGTCACGATGCAGGTCGATGAACGTGCCGTCTGCTTTTCGAGCGGCACGCTGAAATTGTATGCCCGCAGGTATGGCGCGGACACCTATGATCCCGATACCGCGATCCCCCAAAAGTATCAGGAAGTGATCACGGTGCGAACGGATGAGCTGATTCGTGAGCTTACCTATCTCAAAGAGTGCGCCGGTGTCTATGCATATCCGTATGTACGCTTTGCGGGGGAAGAGCTTTCCATGAACGCGCCCTCCGGCCATTTGGCGACCCATGTCTCCATGTCCGGACGGGGCGATATGTCCATAGGCTTTGATCTTCGCTATATGCTCGAGGCGCTAAAACAATTTCGGAAGGAACCGGAGGTGCGCCTCAAGCTCAGCGGCATCTACACCCCCATCGTGATCGAGGCGGAGGAACGCAGCGATTTTGCGCTGGTACTGCCCGTCCGTCTGCGTGAGGAGAGGGCTGCCTGAGTACCAAAAGAAAAATGGGAGGCACACGCCGCCCGAATAAAGAAAAAGGAGAAATGCAATATGAAAACCGTCTACATTCCCAAGGGAGAAACCGTCCGCTATGAATCCCTTACAACAGAGCATCTGGTCGTTCACGGCTGCCTTGAGGTGACTCGCGGCATCAAAGCCAGAACGATCGCAGGGAGTGGAACAGTCCGTGCCGGAGCCGTGAATGCCGACGTGATCCGCGTCGATGATATGGACGCCGGCAGCATCGTCTGCAAGCGCCTGCTCGCCAAACGTGTGCAGTCCCCGGAGGTTTTCGCCTCAGAGAGCGCCACCGTGTCCTGCTTCCTCTCCGCAGCTTATGTGGAGACCGGAAGGCTGACAGTGACACTCAGCGAGATCGACGAGGTGAAGGCCGAGGAGGTCGTCAACCTGACGCCGAAAAAGCGCACGCTTTTCGGTACGCTCCTCGCTTCCCTGCTCCGCTCGTTTTGGACAGCCTTGACCGTCCACGGTCAAAAGGAGCCGACGGTCATGACTGACGCCTGCGAAGCGGTGCCGGAGGGTGTTACCGAATCGACGCGGGAGGAAACACAGGAGCCCGAAGCGGAACAGGCCGTGCCGTGCGAGGAAGAGAACGCCGTCGAGCCGGAAGCCGTGGATGAAGAGCTCAACCGCATCGTCGCCATCTTCAAGCTGGCGCGCGAGCAGGGCTACACCCTCAAGCTCATTCCCGGCACACCGGAGGAGAACGCGCCCGTGTTCGACTTTGAAAACGAGCGCATCCTCCGTCCCGCAGCGTAAGCGCCTATGAGTGAGATCATCTTTGAGAGCAGAACACAGATCAGCGAAAACGGCAATGTCATTCTCTATGAAAAGCGCTATCACGGCGTTCTGACCGAGAACGGCAGCGTCCGGCTGAAGGCATACTGCGCCAAGCGTATCCCACTTGGCACGGTAACCGAAGCCAAAGCATCTGCGCAGACCGCAAGAAATTGGAAGGGCGCGGCATGAGCCGCGCGAGCAGAAGGCAAGGAGCAAAGCGTTCCTTGCCTTTCTTCTATCTTTAAGAATGGAGGAACCATTATGTCAGTGAAATCGCAGGAGAGCAATATGCGGCGCTTGTCCATGCTGCTCAGTCATGACCTCAGCTTCATCGGCGGCGAAAGGGAATGCGGTCCCAACGGCAGCAAGAAGGCTTTTCTCAATACAGGGAAGGCTTTTCTGCGAGCCCTCGCAAGGGATCTTGGGCTTCATGATGTGACCGTCAGCGCGAATAGCGGCGGCATCGCCGTATCGGGAGAGTGTACCCTGATCGGGATGTGGGAGACAGGCGGCATTTATGTCTGCCTTTACCAGAGCGCCGGTGGCGGCAATGATGTGCTTCTCTACCGCACCGTCCGCCACTGTCGGGACTATAAGGGCGGCTATAACCGCTTCCTCTCCCGCAGAGACCTTGAAGGAGGCTCCTATGCGCATTTGCTGGAGACTCTGAGCAGGCTGAGAAAGGATCGGGTGGATAATAATGAGCGAGCCGCTTGAATTGCAGGCGCAAAGGCCCTACGCCCTCGATCAGCTCACCATGCTTCAGTCGCAGATCATGCAGACGATACAGGGCATGGTCGTGCTGCGGGCAAGGATCGAAAAGCAGCGCCGTAGCAATATAGAAGCGGCGCGGGACACCTACACGGAGCTTGACCGCGCCCGCGAGCGTTTGATCGAGCAGCTCTCCAAGTCTGAGCTGTTCCTGCTGGAGATGGAGGAGTATCCTCTCGCAGCGGCAGCCGATCAGCTTCGGCGTGGGCTTGCGGGCTTTAACCTAATGAGCATGGGCTATAAGCCGATCTATGAAGCGCTCGCCAGGTTTACCGCGTCGTTTCCTACGGGGCAGAAAACCAACGCCGCGATCGTCGGTCGGCTCATGAACAATATTAAGCTCGGGTACTATCCCACCGATCCCGACCACATCTCACTGATCCTGCGCGGCATCCGATTTCCGGAGGGCGTCACCACGAACCTTTTCGACCCCTGCTGCGGCTGTGGCAAGGCCCTGCGTCAGTTGGCGCAGGGGAATAACTGCTACGCCTACGGCGTGGAGCTGGACGAGAGCCGCGCGGAGGAAGCGCAGACAAGGCTGCACCGCGTCGGCTTCGGCAGCTTCTTTCACAGCCGCATCAGTCACGAGGCGTTTCACCTGCTTTTTCTGAATCCGCCCTATCTGTCGGTCATCAACGAAGGCGGCGGGCGCTCCCGCCATGAAAAGCGTTTTCTGATCGAAAGCATTCCCACGCTGATGTACGGAGGGCTGCTGATCTATGTTATTCCCTACTACCGGCTGACCTCGGACATCTGCCGCATTCTTGTGGACAATTTTGACATGCTCTCCGTCTGGCGCTTTGCCGACGCCGAGTTTAAGAAATTTAAGCAGGTGGCGGTAATGGGGATTCGGAAAAAGCGAGGCACGGAATTGCAGGATACGCTATGGCTGGAGCAGTATGCTTACGCCCCCGCCTCGATACCGCTCCTATCACAGCTTCCGGAGAGCCGCTATGCGCTCCCCGCGCAGCCCTTGGAGGTCAGTACCTTCAAGGGGGAACGGTTCAATCAAAAGGAATTGGAGCAGCAGCTTAGAAGATCTGACAGCTTCGCCCAGATGATGGCACGCAGCGAATTGGATAGCGGCGTCAAGCGCCCGCTGCTCCCGCTGTCCATCAGTCAAATCGGACTGATCGGCGGCTCCGGCATGATCAACGGCCTGATCGAATGCGACACCCCGCACATCATCAAGGGCCGCATCATCAAGGTCGTGCGCACGGAGAGCGAAGAGAAATTCAACTATCGCGGCGACCACATGGGCAGCGAGATCAAGGAGACCATCTCGAATAAAATGATATTCAATGTCCTGACGCCAAACGGCTTCAAGGCATTGACATGAAGAAGGGAGACAAATACGCCATGGATAATAGTCCTGCCCGTTTTTTGCCTGGGGCCGTATGTGCCACGCAGGCCGCTTTGGAGGTGCTCTCACGAGCGCATCTGCTTCGGCTTTTGGAGCGGCACCTGCGCGGAGATTGGGGCGATACCTGCAAAAATGACCGGATAGCCAATGAACGTGCAATTTGCAACGGAAATCGGATCGTGTCGTGGTATCAGCTCAGCGGTAAGACCCGCGTTCTGATCATCACGGAGGCTGACCGCTCAGCCACTACGATCATGTTGTCCGAAGAATATTGATAAAGGAGGAAGGAAAAATGAGATCCTGCGATATGGTGATCATTGTCCCCGTGGACAAACACACCGGAAATGACGAGGTCTTGCGCCTGCAAGCATGGGGAGAGGTCTCTGAGCTGCTGCGTCCCGGCCTCGGAAAGCTGTACCGCCAATTTAACCCATCGGGCAGCGCTTGGGAGCACAAATACCCGCGCCCTTTCGGCGTTGTGTTGGGCTGGCAGGAGCCGGAGGTGTTCCGTGAGCTTCTCAAAGCAGGAGAGGAAGCGCAGCATGAGGCAGTCGCTTTTCATCTGGAGGCGGTGCTCCGCAAGGCAGACCTTGGCAGCGCGCAGAAAATCGGCGATACGCAGGTCTATTCCGCGGTTGTGGACGGCAGCGATCCCGAGCTGCTGGCACATGGCGTCTGGCATATTCTCATGCAAAAAGGCACTCCCGTTCCGGACTGCGGCATTTACTATGCCGCGCTGCACCGTGCATCCGCAACCGAGGATGAGCGGCGTGAGGTCATAGACCATGCTGACGAATACGCGGCGTGCATGGTCGTGCTGAGTCAGGGGGTGAAGGAGAGTGCTTGAGCTTGATAAGGATCGCTTTGCACAGCTCTTGCGGGAGGTCCCGGAAAAGGATGTGCTGTTTCCCGAGCCGCAGTACAGCCCCTACATTCAATCGCTGATAGATCGGTTAAAGGAGGAAGAGAGCCTTGACCTTGCCGCGATCGATTGGTCAGCCTTTGAGATGGCGGATGTTACCATCCCCTTCTTTCAGGACAACGCTGACGGCACCTCAAGGAGCTGGATCAAGGGGCTTGTCGGAATGACGCGAACGGCTCCGATCTTTCAGTCCCGACGACGCGTCTTCTTTTGAGGTGGCAGGATGTACGATTACGAATACGAGGATGATATCCTCCTGTTCCTTCGCCTTATGAAATTTCTGCATACGGAACATCCGCTTGTATTGGAGCAGATCATCAAGGATTACCCGACAGCGGATGAGGAAGATATTTGGATGATCCTTGATGAATTGTTGATGGCCGTTTTCGATGAAGGTGCGCCGGACGAGGGTGACGATATGATGACCGTGCGTTTTTCCGATGAGCGGATCGACCGCCTCTACACGCAAGGCTGTAAGCATAGTGAACTACTGCCCTATCAGATCAACGCATGGCAGGAAAAGATCAAGGATGTCTTTCTCTTCTATGTGGCGGGGACTTCCTATTCCGTCTTTGATATTCGTTATCATTTCTCCGGTGACGGTGTGAAGTTTGACATTACGCTCTCGCCCGATTGCTATGAGCCGAGGATCTTTCTGAATTCTATCATCAACATGATCCTTTACTGCAAGAGAGAGCTTGCGCGTATAGAGTCTGCTGAAGCAAAGGCGCAGGCAGCTCATACCAGCATTAGAAAGGAGGCCGCATAATGGCGGAGTATAAGAGAAAGGACATGCCGGAGGATATGATCGTCCGCATTTCGCCCGGTCGGAATACGATCACCGTGCAGGAATGCAGCGCAAACGGCGTGGTGAGCTATCGAGAGATCGACCCGATCGAGTTCTATTTTGCACTCAACGGGAGCTGCATCAGCAATGTGTATCAGCGCAGCGGGTTCCTGCCAGAGCACTGTCTCCACATTTCCATGAACGCGGAGGAGCGCCACTATGTCATCTGGAATCCAGAGCTGCGGGCGGATGTTATTTACCGCGACACCGAATACCGGAGCTTCCCGCTCCCGCGGCTGATATTTGGTCTCCGGGTCCTCGGCAGCGGGAAAGTTGCAGACTGCTCCATGGGTGTCGTCGCTGATGAAACGCCCACCGAGGATACGCCGATGTTTTTTTATCCCTTCTCCAATGTCTATGAGGACGACCGTGTGTGTACGGGAAACAATGTGCTGCCCCGTTATAAAAAGCTTTCGGCGCTGAAAAACTTTCCCCGCTATCTGCTCGGCCTGCCGGATAACGATGATATGTTTGACCGCAGGCACAACCGCAAAGAGCTGGAGCACAAGGAGCTTATGGAGCTTTTGAGGGACAAGGACCCCGCGTATTACTATACGGATATTCTTGTTCCAAACGGACGCACACTAAGCGACTTTATCAGCAGGAGGTAAGGATGGAAGCAAAAACGACAAGAGAAATACAGGCGGCTCTCGCAAAGCCCTTTGCACCGGAGGATCTGGAATGGAGACTTCAAAACACTAACGAGGAAAAGATGCGCGGTATGGCAGTCCCCTATGTGACCAACCGCGCCATTCAGAACCGTCTCGACGAGGTCTGCGGTCCGGAAAACTGGTACAACGAGTTCAAGCCGTGGCACTCCAACGGGAAAAAGGATTCGCAGCTCTGCGGCATCGCCATCCACTTTGAGGGCAAAGGCTTTATCACCAAGTGGGACGGCGCCGAGGACTCGGACATCGAGCCCATCAAAGGCGGGCTTTCAGACAGTATGAAGCGCGCGGCATATCAGTGGGGCATCGGACGCGTTCTTTACAGCCTCGATACCGTGTGGGTGGACATCGAACGGCGCGGCAAAAGCTATGTCATTAAAGACAGCGAGCGCCGGAAGCTGGACAACGCCTACCTGAGCACACTCGAAAGTCTCGGGCTGGAGCCTGCCAAAGCGTGCGGCATCCAATCCCTGTTGACGCCCAAGACCGCATCGGAACAGAATACCGCCAACGATAAGGTCCCGCCGATTACGCACGGGCAAGAGCTGCAGCAGGCAAAAAGCGGCAGCGCACAGCCGGAGCCAAGGGCACAGGAGCCCCCTGCGCAGAGTCCGGCAGCACCGGCGCAAACGCAGCAGACACAGCCCCCGGCACAGGATAGGAGCGATGGACAGGGCGGCAAGACCGTCTCCTTTGGAGGCGCAACGCAGATAGCACCCGCAATCGAGCTCTACACGGTGCTGGGCGCTAAGGTGCAGGGCGGCATGAGCGGCAGCAATACATTAGTCAATCTGGAAACGCCGGAGAAAAAGCAGCTTTATGCCTATGTGCGCGGAGCACGGCCCGAGCTGGTGTCAGGGGTGCAGCTTTCCCATGTGAAGCTCACGACCCGCAAGCAGGACACCGTGATTTTCTATGTGCTGGAGACCTATGAGGTCTTCCGGTCCGAGCAGCAGGCAGCATAAAGAAACCTATTTGGAACAACAGAAAGGAGCAGACAGTTGAACAAGATCGAACAATTCCGCATCACCGGCATGACGATTTCCGGCTTCAAATCCTACGAGGGCCCCACGGAGCTGACCTTTGGCGATCCCACCGTCATCACCGGCGGAAATGGGCGCGGCAAGACCAGCATCGCGGACGCCATCGCCTTTGTCGTGACCGGGCTTCCCTTCTTCGGGGAGCGTGGGATCGACCGGCTCCACAACGAGAGCAACCCTGATGTTTCCATTCAGATGCGCTTTGTGGATGAGAGAGGCGCGGCCCATGAGCTGACGCGCACGAGAAGAAAAAACCGCATGACCATCTCCTACGACGGCTATGAGATCCGCCAGCTCGATCTCACCGACCTTTTTGGTGAGCGGGATGTCTTTCTCTCCATTCTGAATCCTCTCTACTTTATTGAGGAATTGGGGGAGGACGGCAAGAACCTGCTGGAGCGGTATCTGCCGCTCATTCCGCAGGAGATGATCCTCGCACAGCTCGCCGAGCCGGTGCGCGCATCCTTGAAGGACGAATTTCTTTTATCGCCGGACGCCTATCTCAAGCGCCGGCGCGAAGATATTCGTGGTCTTGAGGAACGCATCACCTACCTTGGCGGACAAAGGGACCTTGCCGCCGCGCAGGAGGAGCAGCAGCAAAAGACGCGGATCGAGCTTGCCGACCAGCTGGACAGTCTCAAGGCAGAGATCGCCGCGCTGGAGGAAAAGCAGTTTGCCGGTCTCGACACCGCCCGTATGCAGGAGCGGCTCGTAGAGCTGAGCAGCCTCTACGATGAGGCGGTACAGGATGTGCGCGGCGACGCTTCGGAGCAGCAGAAAGCCCTTCAGGAGCTGCGGGAAAGGATCATCCGCAGGCAGGCAGAGCAGTACCAGTCGAAATTCACACAGCCTATGGCGGAAGCCTATGCAAGAGTCAACGATCTGGGCGCACGGTATCAGCGCGAAATGACCTCTTACAAAGCATTTCACGCCGGTATGGATTGTCCCGTCTGTCACCGCAGCGTGACGGAGGAGACGCTTCCGGAAGTGCAGACGGCACTTAAAAAAGTGATCTCTGAGCTGTACGCTGCCGGAACGGAACAGAAAAGCCAGCTCACCGAGCTTCAGGAAATGGATAAGAAGGCAAAGGCGACCTTCGAGCAGTTTCAGGCAGAGGACCTGCGCAAGTGGGAAGCCGAAGCCGCCGAGCTGGAGCAGCACAGCGCGGAGTATTCCGACGGCAGCTCTCAGACGGCCGGGCAGCTGCGTGGGGAGATCCAAAGCCTTACAGCGGAACTGGAGTACGGCAATCTCACACAGGCGGAGTATGACCGTCTCGGCGCATGCCGTGAGGAATGCCGTCAGGTGGAAGCCAAACTCTCCGCCCTCGATGCCATGACATCAGCGGAAACGCCCGACTTTGACCGTGAGATCCGGCAGGCGCAGGACAGCATCGGTGAGATCAAGCGGATCATGACCAATGTGATCGCCTATATCAGCAAGCGCGCGGAGCTGACCTTCTCGCAGCTGAAGATGAATAAGGTCGAAATATCCCTCTACGACGTGGTGAAATCCACCGGCGAAGTAAAAGACACCTTCAAGTTTACCTACGACGGCCGCCGTTATGACCGGCTCTCTCTTTCCGAGAAGATCCGGGCGGGCATGGAGGTGTCGGAGCTGATGAAGCGGCTCACGGGGCGCAACTATCCGACTTTTGTGGACAACATGGAGTCGGTAGACGACCTTGCCAACGTCCGTCCCACGGGACAGGTCATCATGGCAAAGTGCGTGGGCAATGCACCCCTGCAGGTGCGGCCGATAAAGCCTGTCGTCTATGTGGAGCAGCAGGCCGCCTGATAGGATGGTGATTCCGTTTGGCCGTCCGACAATACGATAAGATCCCCATCGTGGAAACGGCCAGACGGTGCGGGCTTGTCCTCGACTCCCGAACGCTTCGGCGGACGGAGGTCGAGGCAAGCTGCCCCTTCTGCGGTGACCACGGATCGGGAAAGCATCATTTAAGCCTCAATACGGATACCGACCAGTACCGCTGCAATCTGTGCGGCGCGCACGGCAACAGCGTGAGCCTGTATGCACGGATCAAAGGACTCAGCAACAAGGAGGCTTATTTGGAGCTGGCGCAGGAGGCAAAGGTGTACCCTATGCCCCAAGCGCCATCTCCCCAAACACAGGAGCGGCAGCCTGTTCCGCTGGAACGGCGCCATGCCGCGTATTCGGATATGCTGGAGCACTTAACGCTCCTTGACCGGCACGGTGAAAACCTGCTGGAACGCGGCTTATCTGAGGAACGTATCCGCGCGAACGGGTACAAGAGTATGCCTGAAACGGAGCGCGGCCGTCGGCTCTTGGCTGACCTGCTGCGCTCCCATGGGCATGAATTAAATGGTCTGCCCGGCTTTCGCACCTATTATGGCGAATGGACGCTTTCCGGTCCCAACGGGTTTCTTATTCCGGTTCGGAATAAGGACGGGCTCATACAAGGGCTAAAAATACGGCTGGATGAAGCGGACGCTCCAAACCGGAAGTACCGCTGGCTCTCCAGCCGTGGGCTTCCGAACGGCGCGCGCAGCTATTCCTGGGTCCATGTGACCGGCGACCGTTCGCGGAAATGTGCTTTTCTGACCGAGGGACCGCTCAAAGGCGATGTGGCCAGCTTTCTCGCAAGGGATGAGCTGTTCATCTGCATTGGCGGCGTCAACGCGCTGCACGGGCTGACCGATACCATTCGGGAGCTTGGTGTCCGCGAGGTCGTCGAGGCGATGGACATGGATCAGATGATCAATCCCAATGTGCGGAAGGCCGTCCTTGCCATGCGGAAGGAAGTGCAGAAGATACCGGGCATTCGCTATTCAAAGTACACATGGAATCCCGCCTACAAGGGAGTGGACGACTACCTCCTGAGCCGGGCGGCAACGATGTAAAGGAGAAACGATGTTAACAGAGCAAGAAAAAGCACGAATCCAAACGAAGATCCGAAAAGACGGCTATGGCATTACGCTGGAGCAAATGAAGCAGTATTTCAAGAAGCATCAGCACGCGCGGGAAATTGGTGACAAAAAAACGATGGAAAAAATCGAGTACCATCTGACCGATATCAATTTCCACTATGAATGCGGACTGCTGATCTCCGGGCAGTATGATAAGCTCCCGGAGGTCATCCAAAACTGGTGAGACAACTCACCATAAAAAGAAAGGAACGACACGAATATGGATAACATCATAAACATGGGTGAATTTATCGGTGCCGCCACCGGTGATAAGCGGCACATGTTGGGAAAGTTTCTTTATTTTTCTCTTTCCAATCTTCTGGTAGAGAAAGAGGAACTTTCCGCGCTCTGTGAGAGCATGGGCATTGCTTACGCCGGGTGCAACCGACTCTCGGTGTCGGATGCGTTTCGGTCCGCCACAGGAGACCTTCGGGAACGTGTTCCGGTCACCACGGACGGCGAAACGAATATCTACCTCGCCTACTGTCGTGACAACAAGCACACGGCAGGCATTCTCTCCCGCGAACTGGTAAAGGAGACCCTGAACCGCCATACAAATCAGTATGAAAAGCTGGCGAACATCAGCTACGATAAGGCAGACGGCATTTTCCGCTGCGACAACACGGTATATGATGATGCCGTGGATGTGCCGGAGTGCTGCCGCCGCGCCGAGGAGCTCTTTGAGCTCTACCAGCGCTGCGCCAACCGCAAGCAGATCGAGACGATCTGCACCAACTACCTGCGCGCGCTTGAAGCAACAAAGCTGAGCATCACCGGCCACATGTACTTTGTCCCCCGTACCTATATGGATCAGGTAGACATTTTCGAGGATTTTATCACGCTTCTCAGCGGTCTCAACAAAAAGGCAACGCCGCTGGTCGTCAACAGCTTTTATATCATTGACGATGCCAAGCAGCGTGAGAAAATGACGGAAGAGTTTTATCTGGCCGTCAAGAAAGAGATCGCCGCCTATCAGGAAAAATGCGATTATCTCATCAAGAGCAGTAGCCAGAGTCCCGCGGTCATGGACCGCTGGGTGCTGAAGGTGCAGGCTTTGGAGGAAAAGAAACGGCATTATGAGGGCGTACTGCAAAGGGAGCTGAGTGGGTTGGATGATGAGTTCTCCGTCCTGAAGCTGCTCTCGCAGGAGCTTCAGGTCCGTGCAAACAGCATCCGCAGCCAGCGATTTCAGCAAAGAGCGGCATAAATAAAAATCAGCGGGGGTATCGGTTCAAAGAGCCGGTACCCTCGCTTGCTTTTGCTTTCAACTATTGCTGTACACCCCTGAACGCGTTATAGTGGTGGGAAGTTTCGCAACATCCCACCACTATTGTACCATATACATGAGAAAAAGCACAGCATTTGCTGGACTTTTTCGACAGACTGAGGGCCTCCCTGATCAGGGAGGCCCTTTCCTTATTTCAATTGCTCCTGCTCGATACACTCCGATGGCTCTAAAATAATTTCTGCGATCAGTTCCCAAGGACCGCCGTCATCCAGTCACAGGATGGCATCCAGCTTTTGTCCGTATAAGACGCATCCGCTACGGCAGAAAGATTCTTTATTGTAATGTTCTGCCCGGACATGATCTGTTCCTGCGTTATCACCACGGACGGAATCTCCATCCAAATTCCGAGACTTTCGTAGTAGCTGGGGGCGGCCTTAATATCGTCATACTGCCCGGCCATCTCCAAAGCCAGCACCCGGCAGGCAAATTCTCCGTTCAGTGTCCAGTTGGTCGTGGCACAGGCTTTCCAGTTCAATCCCTCTGCCATGAACTGAATATCCGCGTCACAAATATCCACCGATACCATCGGAATGTTGCTGTCCAATTCTCTCAGTGCCCGGTATACGCCCTGGGCATAGGTGTCGTAGCAGCACCATATGGCATCTATTTCACCTTCTTCGTACTGACGGATGATTCTCTCCGCGACTTCCTGCATGGAAGATACAGGATTCAGATGATCCTCCGGTGCTATTTGCTCCAGCGTTCTGATTTTCCCCACTGTTTCGTACAGCTCATAACCGACCTGACGACGGTCAAAGGCGATGATATAGTTCTCTTCCTGTACCTGCAGGATATCAACCGTCCCTTCGTTTTCTACTTTGTCGGGATACATGTTCAGAATCTCCTCCACCAGGACTGCCGCAAGCCCGGAATCTCTCTGGAACAACTGAACCACACCATCGATCTTTTGCGTATCACCGTTTTTATCGCGGAAAGAGGTGTCGAAAGTCGCGATCTTCAAATCAGGATAATCCGCTATAACGCCCGACAGAAACTCCCAGGCATAATCCACTCCTCCATGAGACACCAGAAGCCCGTCATACCCGTCCTGCGCACACTGCTGAATCCTGCTTCTCCACTCCTCGTCGCTGTCATCGCAGAAAAAAGTATCTGCCGTCATGCCAAAGGCTGCTGCCGTCTCCTTAAAGGATTCAGACCACATTTCAAAGATGGGAGAGGAAGACATATACATGATATATGCCACTTTCTTCCCTTCTACAGGACTTTTCTCCTTCGAAGAACAGCCCGCCGCACAGGCAGCAATTAAGGCTGCCGACAAAAGCAAAGCAACCATTTTACGCATTTCGCTTCATTCCTCTCTATCGTTCTTTTTGTTGTTTATGGTCTTTTCCGCGAACCGATACTGCCGCATCGATCATGACAGCCTGCAAAAGCCGCTTTTTCTTTTCCCGCGGCAATTTCACAGAAAGCCTCTCTTCTGCAGATTCTGCTTTTTACTGGGCCTTCATCGCTTCCAAGATCCTGTTCATATCGAAGGATTTCGTCACATAGTAAACATTGTCCTCATAATATTCATCTGTGATCAGCAGCTCGTCTCTCTCGGAGGTGTAGCCCTGCACATTGCCGTACCAGAAGATCACATCGATCTTCCCGCTGCTCAGCGCAGACAATCTTGCGTCCGCTTCGACCTGCACAAAGGTAAACACAGCGTCCATCTTATCCGAGATTGCATTCATCAGCGCCACATTAAAACCGGCGGGCACTCCATCCGCGGCCACATAATCCAGCGGGGGCAGGTCACCTGTTACGCCCACCACATAGGTCTTTTCGTTATCCGCCTGTGAGCCGCCTGCGGCACCGCTTGTCGAAACATTGGTGATATAGGTGTCGATCAGATCATCCAGCGTTCCATCCTCCCGGAGCGTCTGAATACCATCCTGCAAAAGCTGATGAAGCTCCGTATCCTCCGCACGGACCGCCATGCGTATCTCTGTGGGAACACCGGCGCCGCCAGGAGCAATGGTCAGCGAATCATCCTGCGCTTTCAAATAGCTTGCAACGGAAGCCGGCACAAGCAGATACTCAACATTTCCGGCATTCAAGTCCAGTACCATTGAAGTCAGGCTGCTGTACTGTTTCCATTCACCCAGCGCCGGTGTGGGGAATATATCTAGATCGTTAGGTTCCTGCCAGTTCATGATGCCGCACAGGATGTTTTCTTCCTTTTCCGGGTTTTTCTGTTCGCCGCATCCCACCATTGCAAAGATCATCGCGAAACACAGAATGAGGCCCGCAAGTACACGCACTTTTTTCATGTTGATTTTCCTCCTTACAATTCGATCTCAAAACAATTATTTTCACCGTCAAAACGGTAATCCAGCCGCTTGGCGGTGTTTTTTAGAATCGTAACGCCCAGGTGAGTTTCGTCATCAGGCTCCGCTTCAAAGGGATCGTATCTCTTCCCTTTGCTGCGCAATTCGATGAGCGTGCATTTGTCCCGTTCATCAAAGGAAATCTGTATCTGTATATCCGGAGTACCATCAGCCTGCCCGTAGTCCAGCATCTCGTAGATCAGCTCCTCTGTGCAGAGCTGGAGACGGTTGGTTTTTTTCGCGTCCAGTCCATACCGGCTGGCAAAGCTGCAGATATTGCCCTGAAGCTGCATCAGATCAAAGGCACGGGTCTCGATTCGCCACGAAAGGTACTTCATCTTGTGGATAAAATCTCTGGTTTTCTTCTTTTGTGGGGCTTCAAAAATTTCCTGCGGCGTTCCTTCCTCATAGATTCCCTGCTCATCCATGTAGAGAATCCTGCTGGCGATCTCTTTTGCAAATTCCATCTCATGGGTGACGATCACCATTGTCATACCCTGTTTTGCAAGAAGCCTCAGGGTGGCAAGCACCTCTCCCACCATGGTGGGGTCCAGCGCCGAAGTCGGCTCATCAAAAAGCATGACCTCCGGTTCCATAGCAAGGCAGCGAACGATGGCGATTCTCTGCTTCTGTCCACCTGACAGGACATCTGGCATCGTGTATTTCTTGCTCTCCAGACCTACCATCTTAAGCAGCTCTTCCGCTTTCTTCTCCGCCTCCTCCCGCGGTAATCCCAGCAGTTTGACTGGCGCCAGTGTAATATTATCCAGCACATTCATGTGGGAGAACAAATGGAAGCCCTGAAAGACCATCCCCACTTTGCGCCGGATACGGTTCAGGTCCTTTTGATTGGAAGTCAATTCATCCTCCCCGATGAATACAGCTCCCTCGTCCGGTGTTTCTAGAAAATCCATGCAGCGCAAAAAAACGCTCTTCCCGCAGCCGGAGCCGCCGATTATGACGATCCGTTCTCCTTTTTCCACCGTCAGATTTACGTCTTTCAGCACCTGCAACGAGCCAAAGGCTTTGGACAATTTTTCGACCCGGATCATGCTCATGCCTTCAGCCTCCTGTTCTTTCTCCACACAGACAGTCTGCCCGCAAGGGCAAATGCGCCATAGCTGAGATAGGCCATTCCGAGATACAGCAGCAGTCCCACCAGAATCATAAAGAGCGGCTGCATCGTGCGGCTGCCAATATTGTTTATGACTCTCGTCAAATCTGTGATGGTAACATAGCCCACAACACTGGTCCATTGAATCAGGGTAACAATGGTAGACTGGTAGGTTTCTTTTGCGATCTTTGCTGTCTGCGGCAAGGTGATCAGGGTAAACGCCTGCCATCTGGAAAATCCCAGCGTTCTCGCCGCTTCGACCTGCATGGCATCCGTGGCGTTGATGGCAGAATAGAAGCAGGCTGCCGTATATGCACTCATGTGAAGGGAAAATGCCGCAACAGCCACCATGACCGGTGACACATCGCTGCCGGCAAACACCACATAGTACATCAGCATCAAAAGCAGCAAGACAGGGCTTCCTCTGACAACTGCCATGTACACCGCGGCGATACTTTGGATAAGCCTGAGCCTGCTTCTCCGCATGGCGCAGACAGCAACGCCCAGGAGCGTCCCGAGCAGCAGGGAAAGCAGGGATATCTGCAGGGTCACCCATAAGCCCTTCAGCAAAGTTCTGTAGGAATCCCCGGCGATCAATGTTTTATAAATGATCTCGTCTATGCGCAATCCGTTTCGCCCTCCTTTCTGTGAAAACATTTAGGCATCTGACACGTCTGACCTTTTTAGGCAGGTCTTTGCTCTTGACGGCCAAAGCAATTGTAGCAAATCCGCATTACGAATGGGAAAAACTTTCGGATTTGGCCGCTTTGACTCCGAAATTGGTCGGAGAAAACATAACAAAAAGGAGTAAAATCCCTTTCAGATCATCGGCGCGACGCCCGCCCGCGGCGAAGTCCCCGCAGACGACGAAGCCGCCTGCCCTGACCGGTATATGACGTCGCCGGCCGCCACACAGTCCTTGCCGCCATTCTTGCAGATATAAAGCTGCTGATCCGCCTTTGTAATGACCGAAAGATCGCTCAGCTCCTTACTGCTCCCGCAGGCGACGCCGAAGGAGGCGGTGACGACGCTTTTGTCCGGCAGATCGTTCCGCGGAATGGCGGCGGCGCGTACCGCCTCGAGCAGCTCACCGGCGATACGGCAGGCTTCATCCTCGGCAGCGTCCGGCAGGACAACAACGAATTCCTCGCCGCCGAAGCGGAAAAGATACCGGTCGGAGCGTTCGAGGACGCGGACCACGCTTCCGGCGACACGCTTCAGCGCCTCGTCGCCTTTCATGTGGGAATAGTGATCGTTGTACGATTTGAAATCGTCCACGTCGTAGATGATGACGCTGACCCGTTCGGGCGTCAGCTTCTCGGCGACAAACGCGCAATAGGTCTCCAGCGCCTTTTTGTTCAGCGTCCCCGTCATCACGTCGTTGTAGGCAAGCTTGACGAAGGCGTTGCTCATCTCCTTGACGGACCTCTCGTTGGCGGATTGGCGAATAAAGATGTGCCGGATCGAAATAAAGCCCGCAACGATGGAAAAACGCAGCAGAAAGTGCTTGAACAGATCGTAGTTCTCCGCATAGGGAAGCCGCCCGGGGAGCCACCAGCTGACGGCGATCAAAAGGCATACGATCGCGGTATCGAGCGCCTGGTAGGTCGGCGCGACCATAATAACGAACAGGTAGCACATGGAGATGGAAAGACCGATATTGTGATAATTGCAGGAGACCATAAAGACGGTAACGCCGGCGATCACCACCGTGTAAAACGCGAGCAGGCCGAACCTTGCAAGCTGGGAGCCGTAGTCCTTATAAGCGGTCACAAACGCCAGCATCGCAAGGGACGCGGCGACCATCATGTAAAGCGGTATCATGTCGATCGGGATCATCGTTTTCAGCACGACGTTCTTGACCAGATAAAATCCGTTGGTCAGCAAAAATAAGATCGACGCATAGAACACCACGGAGAAGTTTTGCTTCATCAGGATGTTCTGCTCGCTTGGGATCTCATCGATCCTTATCCCGAGAACCTGATCGCAAAAGCTCCTAAATCTGGAAAAAGCCATATCCGACATCCAGAAAGACACGTCCTGCGCTACGTCGGCTCTGTCTCTCCGCCTTTCCATACGATCCCTCCGCAAGTAATGTGATGACGTTTTGTCCGCCTGTTTCGATCGCCGGTCTTGACACCGCCGCGGGTTTCCTTATAATGGTATTATACTGCGTTCACCCATGAGCGAAGCAAGAGGGGCGGGAGGAAAATTTCATGAAAAAGGATACAAAAAATCTTTTTCCGATCACCGAAGCAGCGCAAGCCTGCGGACTTTCCCGAAGCACGCTGATGCGTATGGAGGAAAAGGGCCTGCTCACGCCAGCCTACATTTCGCCGACGAGCGGTCGGCGGTACTACGATAATTTCAATGTCGCACGCATTCTGCAGGTGAAAAAATTCAAGGCGATGGGGCTGGACACAGAGGAGATCGCGGACTATTTTGCCCGCGGCGGCGAAGCATCCGAGCTACTTGCGATACTGGAAAACCGCATGCGCGATCTGCAGCGGAGTGTGGAGGAAATGCGGCTGCGCGCGGCGGAGGGTCCCAGCATCTCCGTGCAGATGATGACGCTGCCCGCCGTGACCTTTCTCGCCCGCCGCTGCGAGGGACACTCTGTTGACGAGAAGACCGCTGCCATGTACGATTTCTATGGAGAGTGTGTCCGCCGGGGCTACACCCTGTCTGACGAGCCCATCTTCAACATTCAGCAGCGGCAGGACTTTCTCAGCGGGCGCATCGACGGCACGCCCTACCCCTATTACGTCTGCGTCCCCGTAAAGCCAGGAAAGGCGGACGCGGACGTGAAGACGCTGCCGGAGTGCCGGGCGCTTTCGGTGCTGTACTGCGGCGACTATGGCGGTGTGGACGAAATGTGTCTGACCATGGGGCGGGAGGTAACGGCACGGGGACTGACGCCCGCGGGACTGCCTCGGGTGCTGTGTATCGTCGCGCCCTACACAGGCCGCGAGATTGAAACGAAGCGCTACTGCTCACGGCTCGTTCTGCCGGTGAAAGATTAAGGTCACGGAAACTATTCAACCGCTTCACACCTGAATAATGAATAGAGTCAAAATATGCTATGGAATCTTAAGTGCTTTGGATAAAGATTTCTAAATAAAAAGCAAAGGCGGGACTGCGATCTGCAGCCCCGCCTCGTCATTAAAACAGATCAGATGCGGTCATTTATGACCTTCGCCACAACAGCGTCGCCGGTCAGCTCACTGGTACGATAGATGTTCTGGCAAAAGGCTTTCAGGCTGAAATCCTTGCCTTTGCTCTCCTGATCCAGCAGGATACCAGTAATCGTAAATCGCCGTTTCACCTGTTCATTCTGCAATTTGGTGATGTACTCTTGCGAGAGAGCACACTCGCCGTCGGAGATGAACACAATATCGGCGTTGTCGAAGCCTTCCTCCTTCATCAGCCGCAGGGCTTCGTTCATCGGCGTGCAAAAATCCGTACCGCCGTCAATAAAAATCTCAGCCGCGCGCAGCTTATCCTCCACCGTTGCCTGCTTTGGAAGAAACAGGTCCGTCTGAAATCTGCCGGGGCCGGAGAAGTGAATAAGGGCAAATTTGCGCCCCTCGCTCTCCGCAATATCCAGCAGCGTCAGCGCAACGGCTTTGCCCCATGCGGCGCATTCGCCGGCGGTGGAGCCGGATTCGTCGAGGCAACAGATGATATCGCCCGCGCCCTTATAGACGGGCTCACGGCGGCGATATTGTTTGATCTGCCGGCGCTGATACTTTCGCAGGAACAGTGGCAGTGTCTCCGGTGCCGCCAGCATGGCAAGCTCCGAGGTCAGCGCGCGGGATAGGTCGCTGCCAAGCTCCAGCGAATACTTTTCGCCACGGCCGTGGGTGTATCCGTTCCGCTTTCCCTGCGCAAATATCTCCCGAAAGCGGCCGAGGTATCGGGAGACATTCCGCAGGTTCTCACTTGCCCGGACACACTCCAAAAGGGTCAAATTGGCAGGCGTTCTTTGGAGGTTTCCCGGTTCATCGCTCCACGCGCCAATGATGCTTTGCACCTCCTCAGCTTTTTGGGACGCGGCAGACAGGGCATGATGGACGATACCACCTACAACCTCCTTGCTTTGCATCGCGCTGTTGTCGATGAGCTTGGTGACCGCCTCCACCTGCCGACGCTTGCTTTCCGCTTCATTGGCAGCTTTTATCATGTCCCTGTTCAAAGAGGGATCGTCCAGATGGGAGGCATCATACTGCTCCAGCAATCCCGTGAGCTGCTGTGCCGCAGTTTCCTGCGCCTGTTCCAGCTTTTCCAGCGTATTCAGCGCGTCCTTTTTCCCACCAAGTTGACGCAGCAGTTCATCTAATTCCTCGGACGCAGCAGACACAAATTCCGCTGCCGCTTCATAGGCCGGGAGCTCGCGTCCCTCGCACACCTCCTTGAGCGTGGGATACTCCTCGCTCTGCGTGATATGCTTCAGGATCGGTGCGTTGAATTTACGCGCCGCTGAAGAGAGTACCGTCTCGTCATTGTGCCGAGGCATCAGGGAATAAAACGACTGGAATACATCCTGCGACAGCGCGGGAAAGGATCTCAGCTTTTCCCCTGCACTCCGCTCGATCTCGTCCATGGCGGTGTCCTCAGCGCGCAGGTCATGATAGATATTATTCTCCAGCTTGGTTGAGCGCAGCACGCGGTCAGTCCGTTCCATGCGTTCTGCCCGCGGCTGCCGCGCCCATGGAGAAGCCAAAACATCCTGAATGGTCTGATAGGGCTTCAGCATGGCGTGTCGTCCTCCTTCTCATTAAAGGTCCTGATCCACGCCAAGAGGATATCTCCCGCCCTGCTTCGATTATCGCGAAGCTCGGGAAACTCGGATTGCAGATAGGGCACCGCGCCGTACATATTTGTCTCACCACTCTGCCGCAGCCGTTCCAGATAATCGAAGTATTTCTGATTACCGCTCTCTTTGGCGTAGGCATTTAAGTACATATTGTAGTCCCCCTTGCGGGTAATGAGCCTGATCCAGAAATTACAGCGCTCGCCCACATAGTAAAAGCTGAACTCATCCCCGTACTCCTTTGAGATGCAGGCGTCCATGTGATCGGTGCAGAATTTGCGCAACGCAGCAAGATCCTTTAAGGCATCCAGAGCAGTCAGCGCATCGTAAACGCGGTCGATCTCCGTGCAAACCTCCGGTGTGGCAAGCGCCTTATGGCACGGCCACACGGTATTGTACCAGCGCCAGCCGTCGTAGTCGGCGCGAATGTGTCCGATCTTGCGCCGAGGGACCGGAAAGGAGCAGCCCTCCACAGTCTCCATATCCTCAAATACCTCAGAAAAGGGACACTCGGTCAAGAGCCTGGATAAGATGTTTTCTTTCATCGTGCCCCTCCATCACGCCGCCTTTGCGGGGAAGAATTGCTCCGCCCGCTTCAGCAGCCACGCCTTGATACCGTTGCGGCAGGTCATGCCGCTGACCTGGCTGGCGCAAGTCGGCACCGCGCACATGGCACAGGCGTAGATAGCATGGTTCAGCACGATCTCCTCGGATAACTGGTCGATGAACCACGCGAGGTCCGTCGAGAGCGTGTACGGCGCGAGGCCCTTGGCGCAGTGTCCGCACAGCACGATGCCCGTGGTCACAGATTTCTTACAGATAGCACAGTTTGGCATATTTTATTCTCCTTCGTATGTGTATGTGCGGGAGGGAGGGCAGCCTGCCCTCCCTCTCCATTTTTCTTAGAATGGCAGTTCGCCATTCTCTTCGCCAAAGTTCGGTGTAAAGCCGCTGGGCGGCGCGCCGAACCCTGCGCCGGGTTCTCCCTCATAGGCGGGTACATCGCCGCCATCTTTCGGCTTGGAGTCGCCAAAATACACGTTGTCGGCGATGACCTCTGCGCTGCGGCGCTTGTTGCCCTCCTTATCCGTCCAATCGCGGATCTGGAGGCGTCCTTCCACAACGGCCATACGCCCCTTCGTGAAGAATTTACTCACGAATTCCGCCGTCGCTCTCCACGCGACAATGTCAATAAAGTCCGTTTCCTTCTTTTCGCCGTCCTTCTTATAATCGCGGTCAACGGCAAGAGAAAAGGAGCAGACCGGCGTATCCGACTGCGTTTTGCGCAGCTCCGGGTCGCGCGTGAGTCTTCCCATCAGAACGATTCGATTCAGCATAGCTTCATGCCTCCATATAAAATGTTATCGTTTTAAGATTTTCAGTTCAGCGCCGCGATCTCAGCGAGCGGTGTGTAGGTAAAGCCGGTTTGCTCGTGAGCCTTACGGCTGATGCCCTCAAGATCAGCAAGTAAGCTGTCTACCAGAGCAGTCTCACTGTCCGACTGTGCGGCAGCGTGAAGCTCGCACTGCTTTTGATAAAGCCGTATCAGCTCCCCGCGCAGCTTGATGAACGCCTTGCGGGAAAGGTCTGCGCGGCTGCCGTCTCCGCAAGCCTGCGCAAACTCCGCCTGCGAGTCCAGCGCCATCTCTCGGATGCCGTTGACCTTTTCCTGCATTGGATTGATGCACAGGCGGTTCAGAACATTTTCTACCTTCTCGCGGTCCGTGGGCAAACGCCAGAGGTAATTTTTCAGCACCAGCAGATCGGTAGACTCCACCTTATCGTGACCGGAGAGCCACGCTTTGGCCTGCGCGATGGGATAGTATCCAAGGTATTTGCGGTCCGATACCGCCATGCTCTTACGCAGCTCACAGAGAATATCGTCCGCCAGCTCGTTCGCAGCATCCGGCACGGGGATCGCGGCCACCTCACGCTGCATCTCGAGCAGTTCATCCAACGTGATCGTGGCGTTGACCTGCCCGAAGGCACCGCTCTGCTTGTTCTTCAAGACAGCAAGGCGGGTATCACGGTCTTCAATGTTGGCTGTCACGACCTTCAGCTCCAGACGGTCATACAGCGCCTCCAAAATCTTCTCCTGCGGATCACTGAAATTGGGAATTTCATTGGATGCTGCAAAGAAGGAGATCGTGGGGATCGGATAGGTGTGCCCCTCGTTCGTGTATTTGCGCTCATTAAGCGCGGTCAGAAGCGAGTTGAGCACGCCGTCGTTGCACTTGAAGCACTCGTCCAAAAAAACGAGCTCTGCCGCCGGGATCTTGCCGGCAGTTTGCACGACCGGTTCGTTTTGATGCAGCAATGCCACTGCCTTGCGGTAGCTTTCCAGCCGCTCCGCGGCTCTATTGAGCATGGCAAAAATTTCCGGGGTATCCTCTCTCTGCCCCAAGCCGTCTACTGTGCATTTGAGATCAGAGCGCAGACTTCGATACACCTCATCGCCCTCCAGCGCCGAGTCCGGAATACTGCCCGGAATGAGACTGGATAGGTCGACACGGCCGAAAAGCTGTTCTTCGTCGCTCTGCTTGGAGAGCAGGCGTTCAAATTGCCTCGCGCCGGTGATGTGCCGGCGAAAAAGGTTGATGGCATAGCTCTTGGCTTGACCGGGTTCACCCAGAACGAACAGGTTTTTTCGCGTCAAGAGGGCAATGGCGATCATCTCCACCAGCTCTTCGCGCTCGGCAACGCTGCCGTTCACATCGTCGATCACGGCAAGCATTTTATCGCGCAGGCTCATTTACAGGTCCTCACTTTCTTTTAATCTGTCTTTTTGGTACTCGGCATAGCAGCTCGGACAAGCCGTATCATAGCGAAGGCGGCAGCCGGTATGCTCTATCAGCGCGGCAAACACCCGTGCGCTCCGTTCCTCCTTGAACGAATAGGCACGCATATCACAGCCACCGAGACCGCAAACCTCTGTCACAACCTCCCATGCAGCTTCATCCTTAGTAGGCGATACCGGGAAAGCGCGCAGGGCGCGCAGATCTTCGTCCGACATTTGGAGCACCTTGGCAAAGATGTCTGCCGCAGCGTCCATATCTTTGCGTATATCTTCCCGCTTCCCTGGCGGCGTATCCAGCGGCTCAAGCATATCGGGAGACATGATCACGCAGTCAAGGCTGATGTCGTCTATGGTTTTTGTCTCTCCGTATAAGTCTGAAAAGCGTGCCTCCAGCTCGCGGAGCATTTCCTCCGAGGCGGGTATCTCAAAATCACAGTAGATATCCGGCACATCGTTTTCCGTTTCGCGGTCTGCACCGCTGCGGATCTCCGTGATCGTGCCGAAAAGGCCCTCGTACTCGCTCTCACCGTTTGCCGAGATCCTGCCGCCGATGGTAAATACTTTTCCATCTGCGCAGAAGCGTGTGCCGTTTTCCCGTAAAATCATTCCTGTCTCCCTTCCTCATGCGGCCATTGTCCCTTCGTATAGGGGGCTATTCTCCGAAAGTGCATCAAGCGAGACCATATCTCTTTTTCGATACTCCTTGGGCGCGCCGGTCAGACCGCACAGGCGGCAGGCAGACTTGCAGTTGAGAAATTCATACTTGAGCTGCGCGAAGATGTGCTGCTGAAGCGTTCCCTTCTGCGGGTCAAAGCCTGCCACCGCCTTGATGAGCCGGAGCGCAAGCTGCTGGTACACATCGTCATATTCCATCTGTGCCGCCCGCATCAGCGGACGGTTCTTTCGGATCACGGTGTCGATGCACCAAAGGTACTTTTCCACGAGTTCATTTCTCTGCGTGAGGGAGTAATTGTTGTTCATGTTCATTTCCTTTCTCTGTGATAGGGGTCCAAAGGCGGCAGAAGCCCTTGTCCCAATCCTCCAGTAACATCTCATGCGTGTAGGCGGGGGAGTTGTAGACGGCGTTGCGGCAGTGCTGCAAGCGGACCGTTTTCTTCCCGCCGCTTGGATTTCGCTCGGTTTCGTAAAAGGAATCGTTGCAGGTATCGCAGTGCCTTTCGATATTGTTCAATTCGTGTCCTCCATCTTGTTTTTTCGTGCGGTCTCCGCGTCAAACAAGGCCAACAGCTCGTAGCCGTGCTTCGTCTTGTAGAAGAATGCGGGGCTGATCCCGTCGTCGATCTCAACCACATAATGCCGGTGAACGGCTGCTCCAACGGTTTCTGCGTCCGGTTCCTCATTGCATCGCCTTGCAAACTCCATGGGTGAGAAGGGCGTGTGCAGTTCATACAGCACAGCATATCGGTGCGCCTCCGGAGAGACTTCTTTGCCAAGGTCATAGCAGAGCCTCTCGTGCAGCATCCAGTCTATCGTGCTCTTGAAGCAGTAGACCCGCAGCTCGCTGGGTATCTTTCTCCTTGGGCACCAGCTCGGCACATAGATCCTTGGATCATTGCGCTTAAATTTGCGCGCCCGTTTACCGCCGGTGCAAAAGCGCTCTCCCATGTGCATGGTGACGCCCAACTGCTTGGCGGGGCTGCTCTCCATGTAGCGAAGGTGCTTTTCACACTCATAGCAGGTTTCTTTTCGCAGATGCATTTATACCTCCTTCTCCCGCGGTGCGCAGGGTTCTTTTGCGTCCTCGTAAAGCGGACTCTCCAGGATCTCATAGCGGATAAACCAGCCTGCTGCATAGTCCTTGCAGTATGCCTCCCAAAATTGGCAGTCGTACTCCTCGCAGTAAAACGATTCATCGTAAGGAAAGCTCATTTCGTCCTTTCCCTTCTCCACCAATTCCCGCAGCCGCTTCTCGGCAAGTACCTTGTCAAAAAAGGTGGCGATAGCATCTGGAGCAGGGAAAACGCCGCGGTCGGCGTAGGCTGCCGTGTGGACGATGGTGTAGGCTTTCTGCCCCTCTGTTTTGTCTCCGGTTTTCGCTTCTCTCTGCACCAGCCAGTCCTCTACAAACGGTCGGTCTTCCTCATGGAACATCGCCGCAAATCTTTCACGAAAAGCCGGATGGGAGAGAGCGGCATCGAGCCGTCTATGGAATTGATTGAGCTGCCGGTACACTGCCGCAAGGAAATCCTCCGGGGTCTGTGCGTCAACAGGGTATTGGCCGGCGCACAGGCGTCCGCCACACTGACGGCATTTGCCCACCGCGCAGAGCCGATGGCCGCTCAGGTCCCCAAGACTTTTGTAGTCCAGTTCCCAGCGGATGTCCTCCATGTTCTCTGCCATGTGAAATACGATTTGGGCCACATCTCCGCTCTGCACCGGGGCGCAGGAGCAAAGAGTCTCCGGTGAATGGGTGCAGTAATGCTTTTCACACATACTATGCTGCCTCCTTGTTTCGTTCCTTTTCGCACAGATTGATGAGCCTTTGGCAGCGATCCATCTCAAAACCGCCGATGTGGGCGAGCTGCTCGGAAAGCCGCAGCTTCTTTGCCATCCAATGGTAAGCCTGCGTCCGCGTCATACCGCGCTCCTTCCAAAAGCTATCAAAGACCTGATGCGTTTCCTTTCGCTTCAGCCGAAGCGTTTCGTTGGCCAGATTGCCGAGCGGCCGTGTGGTGCCTTTATGACAGCCGACGCGGGCGTTGCAGTTCTGGCATTGATAGAATTTCTCCCGTTCGATGCCGAGACGCCTTGCCGCTGCCGCTCCGTAGACCTCCGCAGCAGGGACCAGACGGACAACACCGCCGCAATAGCGGCAGATCTTCGGGATCTCCAAATGCAGTCCCCCCTTCATGCCGCTTTCGCCGCAGACGGCTTGGCCGCCTTGGTTACTTTCTTTTTTGCAGCCGGCGCACGCATGACATTTTGCAGGTAATAGGCGTCCTGTGTGCTGATGGTCAACATTCCGCCTTGCGCGATGCCAAGGGTGATCGTACCGCCAAGCGCTTTCAGGCAGGATGTAAGCTGCCGTGCGCTGTACCAGTATTCGCCCGTAGGCGTGCCTGTCAACGCGATTACCTCAATGCCGGCGGAGGCGCTGCCAAGATCGCCGGAGCAGTGAAATAGCAGCCGTTGATCCTGAAAGCTCAGCCGCACCCGCCCATCCGGAGCGACGGGCATGACCGAGAATAGCGCATCGCGCATTTCCTTAATATCCGTGAGCACGGTGAAGCTGTTCGTGATGGTCTTCAGCAGCGAATCCGTGTCGATATAACCGCCGTCCATAAGGCGCGAGCTGAAAAGAAAGTTTTCTTTGAAAAAGACAATGCTTTTTCCCGTAGTGCCGACGCGGAATACATCCTCATTCCCGCACATCCCGGCGAGCTTTCCCAATGAGGACGCGGGGATCAGCAGGCTGATGTCTCCCGTGCTCTGATCGTCGCCCTTGGCGGTCACGATGCAGCTCCCGTTGCTCCCTGCCGCGCGCAGGCCCGTGCTGGTAAACATCAGGTTCACGCAGCGCAGCAGCGGCTTGCTCTGGTCCTGTGCCGTAGCAAAAACGGTATGCTGCGCCATGGAAGGCACGCCGCTGACCTTGACGGTATCCTCCGGGAATGGCAAATCGGGTTTGGGGAAGGCCCCCATATCCCACACATCCACGCTGTATCCCGCACTGCCGCTTGTGAGCGTCATGCGTCCGCGGTTTTCCCTACGGCAGAGCTCTGCGGTTTCCTCCGGGAGCCGCTGGAGCATTTCTCCGAGCGTCTTTGCGGCGAAAACAAGAGCGCCGTCCTCATGAACGGTGCAGGGCAGCTTTTCTGCCAGCGAGACCTCCAGGTTGGTAGAGGTGACGGTGAGCATACCGTTGTCGCTGTCTGTTTCCAGCAAAACACCGCGCAGTACATCCAGCGGGGAGTCCGGCGGCGCGATGGTCGATGCGCGCTTTACTGCTGCAAGCAGTTCGGCGCGGTTGATGGTTATGTGCAAATGATCTCCTCCTTCAAGCGGCGAAATCGAAGATCGACAGCTGGTTTTCATCCACCTCTGCCACCTTCGACCTCTGCTTCTTCTTTTCTTCCTGTGTTCTTGCGAGCAGTCCTTCGTAGAGCTCCCGGCTTGCTGCAGCCTGCGCGGGTCGCGTGCTGCCGTCCACGGCTGCCGGCGCGAAATTCGAAGCAGGCAGGGCGGATTCCCTTGCCGCAGGCTGTACTGCCGCCTTTCGATTGGGGTTGACGACTGCCATTTTCTTGAACGCCGCAGCGATATCCTCCACATTGTCCCGTATGCCTGCTGCCAACTCCTTCGCCATCTGCGAGGTCAAGTCCTTGACGTCACTCATGGCGGCAAGTCCCTCCTCGCTGAAGGTCCCTTCGATGATGCCTGCGACCGCCAGCTTCGAGGCCATCAGCTTTATCGCCTTAGCCTGCAGGGTGTCCGCATAATAGAGCATATACACCTCCACCTTTGGCTCCGTCTGATTGATACGCCACGATCGGCGCGACGCCTGCCGCAGTGTAAAGAGGTTATAGCCCATCGAGTAGAAGATGATGGTGGTGAAGGCATTGAGGTCGAGACCGGTCTCCACGCAGCGAGGATTTGTGATGAGGACCTGCAGGCCGTTTTTGACCCGCTTATCCACCCACTCCTCGCGTTTCTCCGTGGCGATCTGCGGCGCGAGGATCTCTGTGCGGTAGCCGTTTTCCTGCAACAGCTTTAATAGCTTCTGCTGCGAATCCGTGCGCGTCCAGCTGGTGTAGATCAGCACGCGCTCACCGTTCGCCGTCTTCTGCCGCACGAGCTCCAGCACCTTTTCCTCTTTAGGGAACAAGCGTGAGAAGTCTCCGCAGCTTTTGGGCGTTACGATCGGCATTCCCGTAATGGGATGAATGACCTCCGGCTGATCGTATGGCTGGTCCGGGTAGACCGTCAGCAGGTTGAGATAAGCCGAGAGAATCTTCTGCGCGGCTTTTCGATCATTTTTCAGGACCTTCTGGAGAACATTCTGCACAGCCTGATAGCACTCCCCAACGTCCTCCGGCATATCCAACGCCACAGGGATCTCCTCATAGCTCGGCAGATCCTTTCCCATGTCCGACAGGGACAAAAAAGCCGTGTATTCCAGCAGAAAGCGCGAAAACACCAGCGGCGAAACGCCGGGAAGCTGGCGTGTGCGCGTTTTCCGCTTACTGGCACGCCGGTTGGCGTTATACTCCGCGTCCCTTGTTTCGTAAGCATTTTCCACCACACCGTACTCCGCGTCAAAATCGCCGGGACTGCCATACTGCTTTCCATCCTTGAGCATAAGCCCGGGGACGATGCGGTAGAGCAGGTGAAAAATACCGGAGGAATAGCCATTGATGAGGGTCGCCGTCATACCGACAAAGAGCTTGGAGGCGCCGTACAGCTCCGCCATTGCGTCACCCTGGCCGCTGGCATTGTTGTATTCGTGCAGCTCATCGCAGAGGAAGGAGCCGATCCTGCCGTGCAGCTTTTTCTTGATGTAGGTGCTCAGCGGATAACGCCGCTGTGCGCCGCGAACCGGATAGTAACCGTCCGGATCCTGCGCGATCTGCGCGAGCTGGTCGCAAACGTGCGCGTTTTTCGTACGCTTGAGATGAGCTTCGGCACCATAGCGGTGTACCCATCCGTATTCGCCGATTTTGACCCATTCCATCCGTCTGTCCGGATTGACCGCCGACCATAGCGGAGTGCCGCATTTAGGACAAACATGGTTTTTCTTATGCTCCCTCTGAAAGAAGAACTGATCGGCCGGTACGGTGTAGTGCGCCCCATCCTCGCTGATCTCCATTTCGATGGCCGCGTCGCAGTCCGGGCAGAGGAACGCGCGGCGGCGTTCATTCCATCGCACGGCAGGATAGCGCATATAGCCATCCCGAGCACGTTCCTTGGAAAAGACCGCGTACACGCTCTTATCGCCCTGCTCGTAGAGAGCATAGAGACGGTCCAGCTCTGTGATGCTGTGCACCACCATGGCATAGGTGTCCGGCAGCGTTTCCCCGATCTCACGCACCCATTTTCGTGTGACGTGGGAGGGGCACATGACGATGCCGAAGGATTTCCCCTCGCCGCCTTTTTTCTGCGCAGCCCATAATCCGTGCAGCGCGCCGAGGGCGGTCGAGCCGATCTTCGTTTTTCCGGACCCGCATTCCGCGATGATGAGCGCCGTCTGCCTGCGGTCGAGCTGCCGCTTGACCGCCTCCGCCACCGCGAGCTGGGCATCGTAAAGGGAATAGCCGGCCCGTTGCGTGATGAAGTCATTGATGGACAGCACTTCATCCGAGAGCGGCTCGCTGGCGGGATCAAAGAGCGGCATAAACTGATTGCGGATGCGGTCCGCGACGGTCACGCCGAAGGTGTTGAGATACCCTGTGACATTGCTGACCTCATCAAAGCCGTCCGGCGCACCGGGGACCGCGCCGGGGATCTGAATGAGACCTGCCTTCAGTCCTTCTTCCAGTACCTCCACGACATTCTGATCGCCCACTGACAATCTCAGCACCCATGCGTCGATCCGCTCCTTCTGCGAGACGACCTCCAGCTGTCGGAGATCGCCGCGGCTTTCGAGCGCAGCAAGCACATATTCCTGAAACGCCGGAATGAGCGGTGCTGCCGTTTTGTGGTCCAGCTCCTCAAAAAGGCGTGTTCGGTCTCCTTCGGGGCAGAAGATATAGCACGTTCGCGGCTGCTCTGATTTTTCAAGCGTTCGCTCCTCGCCGGCGTCCTGTTGACGGCTTTCCTCCTGCGCGTCGTCGCTGGCCATGAGCGTAGCCACGGCGTACACGCCATCGTGAGTCATCTGCCGCCGATACCCTTTCAGAGAGCTTTGCAGCAGCCGCACCGTATCGTTTTGGGTGGCCTCTATGGTCGCGCCGCCGTAGATGGCGTCCGCCATAGCCCGAACCATCTCGGGGTATCCACCGAAGCGGATCGCACAGATCACGCCTCCTTTTTCGTTGTGATCGAGCACAATCGTATCAGCGTAGGCGGATAACCGTACCTGCGCCGACGGATCGTAGTAGCTCAGCTCGATCAGCTTGCTATTTGACATTCATTTGCTTGCTCCTTTCGATTTTGAGACAAAAAAAGACCGCAATCGCTCCTATGAGCAATTACGGTTTCGTTCTTGTCCTTTATTTGATTCCAGTTCTTTTGAGTTTGGCAGAGGGCGCAATAACCCCCCTTTCTGTCGCCGTTCCTCCCTAACTTACTCCGCCCTAACTTACTTCGCCCTGAAATACGGTCTTAGTGTATCAGACCTGCGCAGGGCTGTATAGTTGGAGTTTTTCCATACTGTCCACGGGAGTATTCGGTAAACAGCGCAGGCCGCAGAGGTAAGGGACAGGCTTGTATATCGTAGAACCTTATTGCTTGCCGCAGATACAAGAAATCAATCATCGCCGTTTGCCGGATGCTACCGACCGTTATCTGGATCGTTTTGTCCACGCTGAAATCTATTCTGCCAAAGGCAATCCAAAGGATAAGTTGGCCGGACTTACTGTTGTGAGCTCCAATGCGGAGTGACTGACGCAGCTTCGCAAATACGGCTACATTTTTAAAGATGAGCTAACAGTTGCGCCAAACTGACCCCGTAATCCCATTCTGTTTTTTTGCCGCAGTTCCTGAGGCTGTGTTATATGCTCTTTCGAGGCTGCCTCGGCCATTATAACTTTTCAGATTTTCACTCTTTTTTCCTTCAAACATACTCGTATATTCACACATACTCAACTCGAAAAATTCACATTATACTAAATCACAGAGTACACAAATGTGAGGATTTGGGATGATAAGCTATGCTCCGCTATTTGAAACGATGGCTCAAAAGGGAATTACTTCGTACCGATTAGAGAAGATGGGCTTCTCCCGTGCAACATACTATTCAATCAAATGTGGAAATAGTGTTTCTACCAATACGATCAACCAGCTCTGTACGCTCCTGCATTGCGAGGTTAGTGATGTTATGGAGTTTATCGAAGTCGAGGAAGCAGCGGACTGATATAGGTGTGCAGGGCTGGACGCTTAGGTCCAGCCCTCTTCTTTTATAAAGCCGGAAACGTTACCGGATGATAGAACGGACGGGAAAAGCATCTTCAAAGAGAACGAGAAGGAGTTGCAGACATGGCACCGTTTGTATGGCACGATGAATTTTACAAGGAGTGCTATCCAAAACTGTATGGATTGGCGTTGCGAAATGTCCACAACGCACAGCTTGCGCAGGACATGGTGCAGGAGGCTTTTCGCATTCTGTTCGAAAAATGGACGGCTGGGCAAATCCAGCCGGACGACCATATCGTCGTGTGGCTGAAAACCGTGGTGGTAAACTGCTGCCGAACAGAAATGCAGAAAATGAGTTACCACGCAGACGCGCCGCTTTTGGATTCGGTCACAATACCCGGCGTGGATGAAGAACTCCCATTTGTCGACCGTCTGCCGCTCGGTTTGTCGGAGCCGGAAAAGAAGGTATTGCAATGCTTCTATGAGTACCGACTATCGCACAAAGATATTGCCCAGCTGTACGGCATTTCTCTGGAGGCCAGCCGCATGAAATTGTTCCGTGCAAGAATGCATTGTAGAGAACTTTTGTTAAAGTGTGAAAAATATGTGTAACATTTTACCTGATTCGACAAATAAAGAGATGGAGGTGAATGAGATGCCTGATGCTCACAAGCCCGCAACGTTTGGCAGTAACGATGACCGGTTGGAGCAAATCCCGTGGCATTCGGAGAATGATCCGGAAGAAGCGATTCTGGATGAGCTGACTGACCTGTCAATGCGCGAAATACGCACAGACGCCGAACAGGCGCGTCTTGCGGAGTTGTTCGATCAGCTGGAGCAATTTGACCATCCGGAGAATACGCTTTCCGAGGAAGAAATCGAAGCACGTCTGCGCGAGCTGTATGAGCGCGTGCAGATGCCTTCTGCGGAAGACTCTGCCACTACTGCTGTGGCGCAAAAAACCAAATTGAAAAATGAAAAATCGATTGACGATACGAAGACTTCATCTATACATTCCCGCAAAGCACTCAAACTTCTCCCGCTTGTCGCAGTTCTTGTTCTTTTGATTGGTACCGTGTCCGCGCAGGCTTTCGGTGAAAATTTCTTTGATTTGTTTGCTAAGTGGACTTCTGAGATATTCCATCTGGACGACAGTGCAAAGCCCGAAGCATCCATCGGTCATAATGACCTCGAAGAGGGCGAGGTGCGCGAATACGCCACGCCGCAGGAAATGCTCGACGATTTCGGCATCAAGGGGCAACTCATTCCAGCAGAGGTACCGGAGGAATTCGGTGCGCCAACCTGCTGGGCAAGCAATGATGAGAGTGGGTTGAAACTGGAAAATTTATACGAATCACAGGGAAATTACTTGTATTTTCGATATAAACAAATTTCCAAGGAAAGTACCATGAGCATCGAAAAAGACTCTCGTAGCGCGATATATTGGGACTGTGCAGATATTTATCATTATCAGATGACAGACAACGGGATTGAAAAAATCACATGGATCAATGGAGATTTTGAGTGCCGAGCATCCAGTAATGTCACAGGTGAAGAACTTCGTCAAATTGTCGAATCCATTTATGAAGGAGAAAAATGAAGGTCACAATTCGAAATGTTCTTAGTCTCGCCGTTGCGTTTTGCATTCTTTCTGCTATAACAGTTGCTTTTGCCCGTTCCAGCCCGACCTTAGATGCCTACAGTGCCGGTTGCAGCGCTGAAGATGGAGGAGTTATTGCTATTTGGGCAGATGTCGAAGGTAGAAACCCCAGAATGGATAAAATCGGCACTGATACAATTTATCTTTATGAGTCTATCGATAATAAGACATTCTACTGCGTTAAAATCTTTGAAGCAGATGACTATCCCAACATGATGACCACCAACGCAATCAGCTATTATAAAACAGCAGTTACCTATCAAGGCATTGTAGGACGCTATTATAGTGCTTGTGTTTATTGTTATGCCGAAAAGAATGGCGTTTCAGACAGCAAACCCTACGAAACTGTTTCTGTCCGAGCCATTCGCTAATTATATATGTTATATGTATATAATGAAAAAGCGGGCGTGAGCCCGCTTTTTCATTGCCTAATGCGGCAAAGAGATCACCATCAATCCCATTGAACACGAAAATTTTGTTGTTTTTTCAAAAAGATTGTAACATTTTGCCGTAGTGAACAAATATAACCAATGGAACCATAGACGCAGGCCCGTCACAAAATTGTCTCTGATTGTAAATCAACATTGCGAAAACCAGCGACCTTATTGGATGGAATCTGTCGGTACTTTGTGTGAGAATTTTATGGAAGGAAGGATGAAAATTGACGCTGCTTGAACAGTTACCCGCGTCGGCAAGCGTCTATGGGGCCATTCGGAAACTCGGAGGGAGCGAGCGAACCGTAGGATATTACTATGCTGCCTACGGCATACAACTTGCGCTGGAGCAGCCACAGCGCATGATGCTGATCACAAAATGGCTGCAGCCCGATATTGCAAGGAAATACAAAACGACGTCGGCGGCTGTTGAGCGTGGGATCAGGCTTTTGATCCACCACATGTGGAAGGCGCAGACACCAGCATGGCAGGAGCTTTTCCCAGATGGCAAACGCCCGACTGTATCGGAGCTTTTTCCCATTATGGTAGACTATCTAAGCTACGAAGATGCAAGTTAGCCATTTTGGTCGCTTACATGAAATAAAATGTCCTGCCAACAACGAACATCAAATCTGCGAACACAGGGTAGTGCGATTGGCACTTACCTCAGAGTTTTTCTAAATTTAAAAAGCTGCAAAGACTTGATACAGTCAGGCTTTGCAGCTTTTTTACTCTTAAGAAAATATGCCATGTCAGCGTCTTGGTCGCAACAAAAATCCATCGCTGTTTGTGCCAGGTGAAATTAGCCCTTAGTTGTGGTCTCATTGCGCTAACAACACTGCATCGTGCATCAAGATGTAACAAGCCACACTGCCAATAAACTGGTGTAGCCATCAAACTTCGTCGATTTCTGAAAATGGCTACCTAATGTCTACCCGCTAAAATGCTTAGAGCCGCAAGGATTTGCGA